>ERZ824473.179-NODE-179-length-126570-cov-6.393764_pt1 | contig 126570 bp, 108 predicted proteins | sample MGYA00519874_ERZ824473 | MGnify/ENA primary metagenome ERZ824473 (study PRJEB31778, sample SAMEA3449151) | human gut metagenome | biome: human gut; feature: human-associated habitat; material: faeces | place: United Kingdom | collected 2010/2012 ...
CTTCCAAGGGTTATACCCTAAGAGCAAACCACCCGCTATGCGGGTGGTCATGATTTGAGCCTTTTCTTGAGCGGCGATCCAAAGTGCCCCGTCTGGCTTCGCGTGCCGCTCATCGACGCCTCGGCGCAATTAATCGACGTGCAACAAAGGCATGGTATGATGGCGAGACTTGCGAAGCGTAAATTATGCGCCGCCGAGGTTTTTTGCGGCCGCGCGATAATGGAAAGGTGTTCATCGTGGCAAAGCATACTATTACGCTCATCCCAGGTGATGGCATTGGAATCGAAACTTCTGCCGCTATGCAACGCGTTGTTGAGGCGGCTGGCGCCGATATCGAATGGGAAGTTGCCGAAGCTGGCGCCGCGGTTATGGAAAAGACTGGCGGCTCTCCACTGCCGGAATCGACCATCGAGGCTGTGAAGCGCAATAAAGTCGCCATCAAAGGCCCTATTACCACCCCTGTGGGCACGGGCTTCCGCAGCGTGAATGTCGCGCTTCGCAAATCGCTCGATTTGTATGTGAATCTTCGCCCGGTGCTCTCGATTCCCGGTGCGGGCGGGCGCTACGAAGATGTCGACCTCGTTATTGTTCGCGAGAATTCTGAAGACCTCTATGCTGGCATCGAATTCGAAGAAGGCACGCCCGAAGCGAAGCGCCTCATCGATTTTTGTGCTGCTGAGGGCGCAGGCGTGATTCGTCCCGATTCGGGCATTTCCATTAAACCGATTTCGATTACCGGCTCCGACCGCATTGTTCGCTTTGCGTTCGACTACGCCGAAAAGCATGGCCGCGAAAAGGTGACTGCCGCGCACAAGGCGAACATCATGAAGTTCTCCGATGGCTTGTTCTTGAAAGAAGCCCGCAAGATCGCGGCCGATTACGAAGGACGCATTGCGTTCGACGACCGCATTATCGATGCGTTCTGCATGAACTTGGTTACCGACCCCAGCCAGTTCGACGTCATCGTGTTCCCGAACCTGTATGGTGACATTGCGAGCGACTTGTGCGCCGGCCTGGTAGGTGGCTTGGGCATTGCTCCGGGTGCGAATATCGGCGATGATTACGCTGTGTTCGAGGCCGTTCATGGTAGCGCGCCCGACATTGCGGGCAAGAATATCTGCAACCCCACGGCGCAAATTCTTTCTGCAGCTATGATGCTCGACTACATTGGCGAGCCCGAGATTGCCCAGAAGATTCGTGCCGCCATCGCCAAGGTATATGCGGAAGGCGAGCATTTGACGGGCGACATTCGCAAGGTCACGGGCAGCTCGAAGCCGGCTTGCTCGTGCACGGAATTCACCGACGCGCTCATTGCCGCGTTGTAGGTTAGTCCTTATGGTGCGCGGGTCGTATTGCGGCTCGCGCATTTGTTTTCAAAGGGGCCGCGCATGTGCGGCAAAGTTGTTAGATGAATGGGTGTGTTGCCAATGAACGTTCAGACGCAAACCTTGCATGTGGGGGACAACGATTTCGAGGTATGCGACACGTCGCATGTTGAGGGGGCCGAGGCGCTGCCGCATTCGTTGCGCGTTCTGCTTGAAAACGTGCTGCGCAATGTCGACGATGCCGACGCGCGCGAGCTTTATGCGAAGCGCATTGTTGATGCTGGCACGCAGGGCGTTCAGGGCGGCGAAATTGAATACATGCCTGCTCGCGTTTTGCTACAAGATTTCACCGGTGTGCCAGTGTTCGTTGATTTGGCCGTGATGCGTGAGGCCGCGCGCGATTTGGGTGCCGACCCCGCGCGCATTAATCCGCAAATTCCGCTCGATTTGGTGATTGATCATTCGGTTATTGCCGATGCGGCTTGCTGCGCCGATGCTCTTGAGAAGAACATGGACATGGAATTCAAGCGCAACGGCGAGCGCTATCGCTTCTTGAAGTGGGCCCAGTCGTCGTTTCAGAATGTGCGCATCGTTCCTCCCGGATCGGGCATTTGCCACCAGATCAACGTCGAGCGTTTTGCGCGCGGCGTTATGACGAAGGCGACCGACGCCGGCGAGCTTGCGTACTTTGACACGGTGGTGGGAACTGATTCCCATACCACCACGGCAAACGGCATTGGCGTGCTTTCCTGGGGCGTGGGCGGCATTGAAGCTGAAGCTGCGGCGCTCGGCCAGCCCATCACGACGCTCGTGCCGCAGGTCGTGGGCGTTCATTTGACGGGCGAGCTGCGCGACGGCGTATCGGCCATGGACGCTGCGCTCACGTTTGCGCAGATGTTGCGTGCGAAGGGCGTGGTAGGCAAGTTCGTCGAATGCTTCGGTGGTGGTGTGGCTACGCTTTCGGCGACGCAGCGCGCCTGCATCGCGAACATGACTCCCGAATACGGCTGCACGTGCACGCTGTTCCCGGTCGACGACCGCACGCTTGAGTATCTGCTGCTTACGGGCCGCGATAAGGAACAGGTTGCGCTCGTCGAGGCGTATGCGAAAGCCCAGGGCATGTGGAACGATGGCGCATCGCGCGTGTACTCCGAGGTACTCGAGCTGAATTTGAGCGAAGTCGAGTGCTCGCTCGCGGGCCCGAGCCGTCCGCATGACCGCTTTGCCCGCAGCGATGCCCGCTCACGCTTCAATGCGATTTGTGCCGATCGCAACCTCGATATGGACAAGCGCGTTGCGGTGAATTTCATGGGCACCGAATACGAATTGACCCATGGCGCTATCGCGATTGCGGCCGTCACGAGCTGCACCACTGCAACCGACCCCGCCATGATGCTCGCATGCGGCCTGGTCGCCAAGCATGCCCGCGAGCGCGGCCTGCTTGCCAAGCCCTGGGTGAAGCGCGTTATGGCTCCGGGTTCGCATGCGACCCAGCTCATGCTCGAGCGTGCCGGCTTGGCGCAGCCCCTTGCTGAGCTCGGCTTCGCAACATGTGGTTTCGGCTGCATGAGCTGCATCGGCAATTCCGGTCCCGTGTGGCCCGAGATGCACGAGATCGCTGGCGACATCGAGCTGACGAGCGTGCTTTCTGGCAATCGCAACTTTGACGGACGCATTTCGCCTGACGTGTCGCAGAACTTCCTGTGCGCGCCGGCCTCGGTTGTCGCCTACGCTATGGCAGGCACCATGAACTTCGATTTCGAGACTCAGCCGCTTGGCACCGACGGCGACGGCAACGATGTGTTCTTGCGCGACATTTGGCCGAGCGACGCTGAAATCGCTGCGCTTATGGACGAACTCGTTACGGCGGAATTGTTTGATGCGGGCGCCGAAGGCCTTTATAGCGGCACGCAGGCATGGCAGGAACTCGAGGCTCCCGAAGGCGACATTTTTGCGTGGGATGAAGGCTCCACTTATGTGCGCCGCGCTCCGTATTTCGACGGCATGGGCAAGGCTGTCGAGGGCTTCGCGCCCATTTCTGGCGCGCGCGTGCTTGCGAATTTGGGCGACTTCATTACGACCGACCATATTTCGCCTGCTGGCAGCATCGCTTCCGATTCGCCCGCCGCGAAGTATTTGGCCGAGCGCGGGGTCGACCCGGTTATGTTCAACACCTACGGTTCGCGTCGCGGCAACCATGAGGTTATGGCGCGCGGCGGTTTCGCGAACATCAAGCTGAAGAACCTGCTAGCGGAAGGCAAGTCGGGCGGATGGACGCGCGACTTCGAGACGGGCGAAATCACGTCGATTTTCGATGCGTCGCAAAGCTATGCTGCGGCGGGCGTGCCTTTGGTGGTGCTCGCGGGCAAGATGTATGGCAGCGGATCGTCGCGCGATTGGGCGGCGAAGGCGCCGTTGCTTTTGGGCGTGCGCGCCGTTATTGCCGAAAGCTTCGAGCGTATTCATCGTTCGAACCTGGTGGGCATGGGCATTTTGCCGCTGCAGTTCCACGAGGGCGAAAATGCTGAAACGCTGGGTCTCGATGGCACGGAAACCTTTGTTATTGAGCCGGTCGATTTCGGCACCGGCGAGCCGAGCATGCCCAATCCGCGCGAGGTGAACGTTTCAGCTTCAAAACAGGACGGCGAAACGGTGAAGTTTCACGCTATAGTAAGGGTGGACACACCTACCGAAGGCGCATACATGGCTCATGGCGGAATTCTGCAATACGTGCTTCGCCAGCTTGCGTAGAACTTGACGTGGGGCTTCGCGCCTGATTCGTCCATGCAAGACTGCATTCAGGCGGCCGTGCCGGTTTCGGTGCGGCCGCTTTTTGTATGCAAAGGCGCGTGTTGATTTTTCGGGCGAAAAAGGGAAGGCCCGAATACGATGAGAAAGGCATTTCATGGCTGGCAACCAGAACCCGTTCGCCGCTATTTTCGGCGACGACCCGTTTGGTGTAGGGGGCGGTTTTTCAGGCGGCGGCTCGCGGCAGGGCGCACCGCAGGTTGAATTCAACACCAACGAAGAGTTCAATAAAATGAAAGACAAATTCGCGACCATGGGCAAAAAGGCGATGATCGCCTGCGCCATTATCGCGGTTATCGTGGTCGCTGTGGCGTATTGGTGGTTCCATCCGCCCATCAACATCCACTCGATGGACACGTGGATGTTCATCGGCATTTTCATTCTGCTGCCGTCGTTTCTGTTCTTCCGCGCCCGTGCGCACGCGTACAAGCATGGATCGGCGAAAGTGGGCGTCTCTAAGGCGAAGGCGAAAACGTTCGATACGCTTGCGTGGATTCCCGTTGCCGTCGTCGCGCTTGTCGCGGTAGGCACGCTGCTGTCGCTGTCGTTCTTCCCGGGCAATGCTCAGAAGTACGCCAACATTTTGGTTCCTGCCGACGACGAGTTCACGCAGGACATTCAAGAGGTCAACTACGACGAAATCCCCGTTATCGACCGCGATTCGGCCATGCTTTTGGGCAACCGAACCATGGGCAGCATGTCCGACCTGGTAAGCCAGTTCGAGATTGCGCCTACCTATAGCCAGATCAACTACCAAAACCACCCGGTGCGCGTGAGCCCGCTTGGCTACGCCGACCTGTTCAAGTGGCTGCAGAACCGCGAGCAGGGTATTCCCGCATATGTCATTGTCGACATGACTTCGCAGGATGCCCAGGTTGTGCGCCTCGATAGCGAGCATGCGATCAAGTATTCCGAAAGCGAGCCTTTGGCGCGCAACATCGACCGCTATGTGCAGCTTAGGTACCCCTTCTATATGTTCGGCGAGAAGTCGTTCGAGATTGACGACGATGGCAACGCATGGTGGATTTGCCCGGTGCGCGACTTCACGATTGGCCTGTTCGGCGGCGAGACCGTGTCGCGTGCCGTGCTTGTGAACGCGGCGACGGGCGAGTGCCAAGATATGGCGGTTGAAGATGTGCCCCAGTGGGTTGACCATGTGTACCCCGCGAACCTCATCATTCAACAGTACAACTGGCATGGCAAGTACACCAATGGCTGGCTGAACAGCTGGCTTGGCCAGAACGGCGTTGTGCAAACCACCCCGGGCACCGATGGCAGCGCGGGCTATAACTACATTGCCAAAGACGATGACGTGTGGTTGTACACGGGCGTTACGTCTGCCACGGGCGACGAATCGATTGTCGGCTTCGTGCTGGTGAACCAGCGCACCGCTGAGGCGCACTTCTATTCGTGCGCGGGCGCTACGGAAAGCTCGGCCATGCAGTCGGCCGAGGGCCAGGTGCAGAACCTGCGCTACGAGGCGACGTTCCCCATTCTTATTAATGTGAACAACACGCCGACGTACTTCATGGCGCTGAAGGACAACGCGGGCCTGGTGAAGAAGTACGCTATGGTGGACATCCAGAGCTACCAGAACGTTGCGGTTGGCGACACGGTGGCCGATACGCAGAAGTCGTACCTGTCGCTCATTGCGGCAAACGGAACGGCGGCGAATACGTCGTCGGTAAGCGATTCGGCACTTGAGGCGACGGGCGTCATTAAGACGATTGCCACGGCGGTGATTGAGGGCAATTCGCACTTCTACGTGACGCTCGAGGGCGACAGCAAGATTTACGACTTCGCGCTGCCCGGCATGATCGAAATCGTTCAGTACGCGCAGGGCGATACGGTTACCTTCAAGTACGTTGAGGGCGACCCCACGTGCTCGGCGCAGTCCATCGAAGCCGCGAAGAGCGCGAAGGCGAACTCGGCCGATGCCGCTGGCGCCTCTTCGGCCGACACCGCCAAGGCGAGCGATGAAGCCAAGGCAAGCGACGGTGCGGCAAAAGATGATGCCGCTTCTTCCGCGAGCAGCGATGCATCTGCCGAGCAGAAAACCGCCTAGCTCGGTTGGACGCTTCTCGATTTCGTGAAGCAATTCTGAAGATGGTCCGTTAGGGAAATTAATCCTTGACGGGCCATTTTCGTTTAGTAGAATATCGTTTTGCGTGTTTAAGAGATGCGCAACTACACGTTAGTTCCGCTGCCCAAGACAGCTGGCACCGAAAGGTTCAATCGCATGTTCGCATGCGGCCCGCCGAGGTGGTTCTGAAGAGCGATTTGCTTTGACGGCCCCTGCTGTTTTGAGACGCGGGGGCCGTTTTTGTTTCTTCTGAAACGGCTCCACTCCACGGGGCGGAACCTGATTTTCAGAAGAAGGAGGTGTACTCATGCCCAACGTCAAAAATCAAGAGACTCTCGCCGTTATCAAAGAGGAGCTCAGCAACGCCGGCGCTGTCTGGGTCGTCGATTACTGCGGCCTGACCGTTAAGGAGGTTCAGGAGCTTCGTCGTTCCGTTCGCGAGGCTGGTGCTTCCATGAAGGTGTACAAGAACACCCTCGTGCGCATCGCCCTCGAGGATGCCGAGCTGCCTACGCTCGACGACATGCTCAACGGCCCGAGCGCATTCGTGTTCGCTGGTGAAGACGTTGCTGCTGCTGCGAAGGCCGTCAAGAACTTCGCTAAGAGCAACGACAAGCTGGAGATCAAGGGTGGCTTGATGGAAGGCAAGGCCGTTACCGCCGCCGAGGTCGAGGCTATCGCTTCTCTGCCCTCTCGCGAGGAACTGCTCGCCCACATCGCTGCCGCTATCAACGGTGTTGCCAAGGCTCTTGCCGTTTGCGTCAATGGCGTGCCCCAGGGTCTGGCCCAGGTCACCAAGGCCGTCGCCGACCAGAAGGCTGCTTAATTGCAACTGCGGCGTAAAACGCGCTGCATAACATTCAACAATCCGGCCAGGCGCAAGGGCGCATGGCCCCTTTGAAAGGAAAGCTATCATGGCTGTTACTCGTGAAGAGATCATCGAGGCTCTGAAAGAAATGACCCTGCTCGAGGCTTCCGAGCTCGTTAAGGACATCGAGGAGACCTTCGGCGTTTCCGCTGCTGCTCCCGTCGCTGTTGCTGCTGCTCCTGCTGAGGGTGGCGCTGCTGCCGAGGAGAAGTCTGAGTTCGACGTTGTCCTCGAGGGCTTTGGCGACAACAAGATCGCTGTCATCAAGGTTGTCCGCGAGATCACCGGTCTTGGCCTGAAAGAGGCCAAGGAGGTCGTCGAGGGTGCTCCCAAGGCTGTCGTCGAGGGCGTTGCCAAGGACAAGGCTGAGGAAGTCAAGGCTCAGCTCGAGGGTGCTGGCGCTGCCGTTACCCTGAAGTAATTTTACGCGGTTCTACGAACCGCGTATTATGCCGATGCTGCGCGGGTCTCTCGCGGCACGTTTCGGGTTCTGCTTTCGGCTCGCGTACCAAAAGTACGCGTCGCCTCGGCATCGCCCGAATCGCACTCGCGAGAGACCCGCTCGCTGACATATATATGTCCAGCGAGGTTAGGCACCAAGAGCCGGGATTCGTCCCGGCTCTTTTTTGTAAGGTTTCTCGGCATGCGATTTTGACCGTGTGGAATCTGCCGAAATCGTATATCGAAAGGCCCCTATAAAAAGAGGTACAGCGTAAATTGGATTTTTCGCTTTCGGCTTGGAATGCAGATCCGATAGATTCCGCACGAGCCGAACAGCACTTAATGTGCTGTTCGCGCGAGTCAGGACTTGACCGAAGCGGAGCTGCATTCCGAGCTGAAAGCGACGAGTGCGAAAAACGCTTCAAGAGGAGACTCGATGTCGAAGCACGATAAGGCTCAGGATAAGACCAACGCCATGCGCATGTTCGATGCGGCGGGGTTGCCGCACGAAGTTTTGTTTTACGACGCCGAAGCTGCGGTTTCGGGCGCGGAAGTTGCTGCGGCTCTGGGTCAGGATCCCGACCAGGTATTCAAAACGCTCGTGACCATTGGCAAGAGCGGCGAGCATTATGTGTTCATGGTTCCTGTCGAGGGGGAGCTGAACCTTAAAAAGGCTGCCTCGGCGGCGGGGGAGAAGAGCATTGCGATGATCAAGTCGCGCGAGCTTCTTCCTTTGACGGGATATATTCATGGCGGATGCAGCCCGCTTGGCATGAAAAAGGTATTCCCCACGTTCATCGATGAGACCGCAATCCTATTCGATACCATTATGTATTCAGGCGGCCGTCGTGGGTGCCAGATCTGCTCATCGCTTGCTGACCTGCAGAAACTTGTGGATGTTCAGACTGCTGACATTACGGCTTAACGCCTCGGGTTGCTTCAATCGCCATGTTCCGCACGGCATCGGAATTTTTTTTAAAAAAGTTCTTGCATGAGCCGCCGGAGTTTGTAATAATATCCGAGCTGCCGCAAACGAAGCGGAAAGCACGTCCCCATAGTCTAGAGGTTAGGACGCGGCCCTTTCAAGGCTGAGACACGAGTTCGATTCTCGTTGGGGGCACCACCGAAATTTGAAAGCCGCCTGTTCAGGGCGGCTTTTTTCGTATCGAGGCGCGGAGGGATCCCATGGAAAAAATCGTGCTGTTCTCGAGTATGGACGCCGCGCTTGCCGCCCGAAAACGCATGGCGCGCGCCTGCGATCCCGAAGTATTCGCGACAACGTATTCCACGCCGCGCGCCTGGCTTGGTGAGCTGTGGGAAGCCTACGGCGACTCTCGCCGCATTGCTGCGCGTTCCGAGAGAAGCGTTGCGCTCTTTTCCGCCTTGGAGGCGCAGGGCGACGCATTGTGGGCGTCACAGGGCACCTGGCGCCTTGCAATGCGTTTGATTGACGGCGGATTGGGCACCGTCGAACTTGATGCCGCGCTTTCCGGGGCGGCTTCCGCTGAGACGCTCCCGGCTGGCTGCGAAGCTCTTTTAAACTGCGTGCGCGCGTATGAGGGCATTTTGTTGCGCGCGGGCCTCATCGATGAGGGAAGGGCATGGCGCGTTCTTTCTGAAGAACAGGTTCTGTTGCCTGAATGCGAAGTCGTTCTGCAGGATGTTCGCCCCGCATGTGCGCTTGGGGAATTCCTCGCGAGTCAAAACGCGACCGTGCGCGAAGAGTTGGCATTTTCGGGCGAAATCGAGCGAGCTCCGGAAGGCATCGCGGTTCGATTCGCGTTTCCCTCGGGGCGATATGCCGAACCCGCGTTGCTCGCCGAGTTTATTTCGAATGTGCTCGCTGGTGAAACCGTGGGCATTGCTTCTCGCAACCCGCGTGCGCTCTATGAGGCTATTGCGCCTGCGCTGTGCTCTTTGGGCATCTCGGTGGCATGTCGGGCGAGCATCCCATTCGCTGCGACCGATTTTGGCCGCGCGTTTGAGTGCGCCGCCTCATTGTGCTCCGCCGATTGCGTCGATGTTGCTGCCGCTGCCGATTTCGCGTTGAACCCGTTTTCTCGCATGGGCAAGCGTGCGGCGTTCGACTTCGCGGCTACCATTCGCGGCAATCGCCTTATTGATAAAGAGGCATGCCTCGCATTGCTTCGCGAAGAAAGCCGCGCTTTTGAGTATTTCGAAGACCTCGTCGAATCGCCTGAGGCAGCCACGATTGCCGGCGTATTTGAAGACGCCGCTCGCTCGATTGGCCCGGGCCGTGAGGCGTATACCAAAGAACAGCTCTCGGCAATCGGAACGCTGCGCGATGCATTTGGCGCAGCCTGCGCGATGGACGCCGAGCAAAGCGCGTGCGTGGCGGCGCTCGAATGCGCGAGCGTCAACGTTTCGCGTCAAGCCGAAGAGGGCAGCAGCCCGCGCGTCGTGATTATGTCGCAGGCGCAGCTTGCCGCGTGCGAGCCGTGTTCGTTCGACCATGTGGTGCTCACCGACATGACAAGCGTCGCCTATCCGTTGAAGGAAACGCACGATATAGCGGTCGAGATACTTGACGCGCTTGGAATCGGCCGAGCCCCCGAGGCGCTCCTTCGCGCCCGCGAGGCGTTCTCGGGCTGCGTGCGTGCGGCTGGCGCAAGCGTGCTCATCGAGCGCTGTTTGAACGACGAAAACGCCGCGCCCACCTATCCCGCTGCCGTGGTGCAGGAATTCGTTGATTGCTATCGAGCCGACACCACCAACCCCGACGATATCGATAACCCGTTCTCGCTGCCCGAAGCGCTCCAGGTGGGCATGCTGCAGCGTGGCGAAGAAGCACTCTATGAAAATGCGAGTGTGCGCGACGCGCGCCAGGAGGTATGCGCGCGCGTTGAAGCGCCGAATATGGGCCGCGTGTCGGAGCCGTATCGAAGCAGGCTCATGCTGCCGCGCCGCGGGAAGGGAGGCGTTGTGGTGAGCGAGCCGTGCTTTTCCGCATCGCAAATCGAAAGCTATTTGGAATGCCCTCAGAAGTGGTTCGCGCTGCGCCGCCTTCGCCTCGACGAGCTCGACGAGACGTTCGGCGCGAAAGAGATGGGCGACTTCTCCCATAGCGTGCTCGAAGATTTCTACAGGCGTTTTCAGGAAAGCGTTGGGCCGAAGGTTGAAGAGGGCGCGCTGCCTGCCGCGCGTGAGCTTATGCGAAGCGTGCTCGAAGACCATGAAGCCGCGCAGTATGGCATGAAGCCGATGAGCAACCGTCTTGTTGCCACAACCGAGTTCGAGCGCCGCGAAGTCGCCGACCTCAAGCGCAAGCTCGTCGATTTCCTCGAAACCGAGGCGCAGCTTCTGCCGGGCTTTCACCCCGCGCATTTTGAGTACGACATTCTCGCGGCGAGCCCTGTTGCGTATGCGGGCCATTTGCTTATGGGCAAAATCGATCGCATCGACGTGGACGACCGGGGCCGCGCGATTATCGTGGATTACAAAAGCTCGCTTTCGCCCGAATACGATCTGTATGAAGGCGAAAAGCAAGGCGGCGCGATGCGTCACGGCAAGGTGCAGGCACTCATTTATGCGCAAGCGATTCGTCGCCTGCTCGGGCTTGACGTGGTGGGCGCGATTTATGTTCGCTACGGCCGCACACCTGCCGCGTCGGGCGCGCTCGACAAGAGCATAGAACCGCTGCATGTTCCTGGTTTGAAGGCCGATCGCTGTGTGTACAAGGGGGAGCTCGGCCCCGCGTTCGGCGATTTGCTCGACGCGACCGAGGAACGGGTCGCCAAGGCGCTCGACCAGCTTTTGGCGGGCGTTGTGCCGGCCTCGCCTTCGAGCGATTCGGCGTGCTCATTCTGTCCTGAAATCACCTGCCCGCAAAGGAGGGGGTAGCGCGATGGATTTTTCGACGTTCAAAGAAGGCCAGCTGCGTTGCGTGAAAACGCTCGATGCTCCCGTGGCGGTGTCGGCGGGCGCGGGCAGCGGAAAAACCTTCACGCTCACCCAGCGCATCGCATGGGCCTTGCTGCCTGGGTCGGGCGCTGATGGCGCTCCGTTTTTGGAAGACATCGACCAGGTTTTAGCCATCACGTTTACCGATAAGGCTGCTGGAGAAATTAAATCGCGCGTGAAGGCGACGCTTGCTGCCGAAGGGATGGCGGCCCAGGCGCTCAAGGTCGATGACGCGTGGATTTCAACCATCCATGGCATGTGCTCGCGCATCTTGCGCATGCATGCCACGGAACTGGGCATTGACCCCGCGTTTTCGGTGCTTGATGAGGCGACGGCCGCCGACTTGTTCAACGCCGCGGTGGAAGAAGTGCTTGCGGGGCAAAACGAATTCTGGTCGCCGGGCGGTCTCGATGCGCTGTTTTCGGAATACCCCGCGCGCTCGCATGGCGGCTTCGCCCAAACGTCCATTGAGGACATGATTCGCGAAATCGCCCGCGCGGCAATTGCGAGCCCGCGCGGCATGGAATGTGTGTGTCTTCCGCCGCAGCCGCGCCCTGCTGGCGTAATCGCTCGCGAGTTGCTCGAGCTTGCGACGGCCGCGCGCGACGCCGCGGCACCTTCCGCCGGGAAGAAATCGGCCGACGCGTTCCTCCAGAAAGCCGACAAATTCCTCGAGAAGGCCAATGCGCTGCTTGCTTCGGGCGAGGTTTCGGGCGAAGCGCTTCTGGAGCTTGCCGATGCGTGCCCGTTCCCTGCCGCGAATTTCGGCTCGAAAGAATACAAGGCCCTCGCGAAAAAGATGCAGCGCGAGGCGGCGCAGCTTGGCCAGGAGGCCCGCTTCGCGTTCGCGCAGCCGCTGTTGAGCGACCTTGTTGGTTTGGCCGGCAAGGTCTATACAGCGTATAACTCGAAGAAACGCGAGATGGCGGCGCTCGACAACGATGACCTGCTCATTTTGGCTGCGCGAGCATTGAAGGAAAACGAGCACGTTCGCGAGGCGTTTTCCGACAAATTCAAACTCATTATGGTCGACGAATTCCAAGACACCGACCAGCTGCAAATCGATATGGTGCGCACCATGGCGGGCGCGCGCGGCGAGCGTTTGTGCACGGTGGGCGATGCCCAGCAAAGCATCTACCGCTTCCGCGGCGCCGACGTTGCGGTGTACGACCGCCATGTGCAGCACGTGCGCGAAAACGACCCGAGCATGCCCATCGTGCTGCCCGACAACTTCCGCAGCCATGCCGACATTCTGAGCTTCGTCGATCGCGTTTTTGAGCAGCGCGAGGTATTCGGCGAATCGTTCATGTCGCTTGCCCCGTCGCGCATTGAGGCGAAGGTGAAGCACCCGTTTTTGGCTGGCCCTGGTCGCGTTGACGTGCTGTGCACCACATACCCCGGCGCAAGTGGAATCGATAAATCTGACGTGGTTGCCCTTGAGGCGCGCCGCATTGCGGAACGCTTCGCCGAGCTGCGCGAAGCGGGCCATGCTGCGGGCGACATGGTGGTGCTGCTGGGCCGCATGACGAACGCCGACGCCTACGCCGCCGCGCTGCGCGAAGCTGGTTTCGCATGCGTTATTGCGGGCGGTTCTATTTTTTCGCGTGCGCCCGAGGTGCGCGTGGTGCAGCGACTGGCCGAGGTCATCGCCAATCCCAAGGCGACGGCATCGCTTTTCGAATTGCTCGCGAGCGACATGTTCGAGCTTTCGGCCGACGATTTCGTCGCGCTGTCGACGTGCTTCGACGAGGCTGCGGGCATCAATCGCCGCCGCAGCCTCGATATTGGCTTCAGGCAGCTTGCCGAGGGCGATATGCCGAACGTCTCGCCGCAGCTTGCCTGCGCGATGCGCGTGATTAATTCGCTCTCCGAACAAGCGGGCGTGCAGCCCACGTCGCGCATTATGATGAATGCCGTGCGCGACTCGGGTTGGCTCACGCGCCTCGAGCGCAAAGAAGCCGAAGGCCTCTCGGTCGCCGGCAACGTGTTCAAAGCCATTCGCCTGGTCGAGGGCTTTGAGGCGCAGGGGGCACGAGGCCCCGCCGATTGCGCGGCGCGTTTGGCGGCGCATATCGAGCGAGCCAAGGAAGCTCCGGGCGCACTTTCGGCCGAGGGCGGCGATTTCGTGCGCATTATGACGGTGCATGCGAGCAAGGGCCTGGAATTTCCCATTGTGGCCGTGGCCGAAATGGCGACGGGCGCGGGACGCCCGAGCGCGTTCGCGCTGCAGACCATCGATGGCGTCGCCTATGTGTCGCTTGCGCCGCAGCGTTCGGTTGCTTCGGCGGCTTCGACGTCGCTTCTGAAGAAGTGCATATCGAAAGATTATGCGGCGTTGCTCGATTACGAAGGCGAAGTCGATGCCTCGTTTGTGGCCAATGCGTCGAGCGCCGCTTTGCGTCGTGAGGCTATGGCTGAATACGAAAGCACGCAGGAGCTGCAGGAACGCCGCCGCTTGTTGTACGTCGCCCTTACTCGTGCGAAGGAAGCCCTGGTGGTTGCCATGACGACCAAGCGCGATAAGGAAGGCGGCTCGGGCGCTTCGTCGGGCGTGTATGGCGATATCGCGCACGCGCTGTTTGGCGAGGAAGGCGATATCCCCGAAAAGGAATGCGCGGTGCCGTTCGGCGGAAGCGCGCCTGCCCGCGTTTCGCGCTACGACGTGCACGAAGGCGAATTCGACGCGCCGCAGGTCGAAGACGCTGCGGAAGCCCCCAGCGGCGACGTGGCGTGCGAGGCTTCGGGCGTAGGCGCGGATGGGCCTGGCTGCGTGGGCGATTGCTCGGCCCAGCCGGGTATCACGTGCGCTTCCGATTCGAATAGCATGGAGATTCGCGAGGCGGACGATGCTTCGTGCGACCACATGGCCAGCACGGCTCACGACGCATGCGTTTCGCGCGCGCTCGTTGACGTGTTCGAGCCCATGACTGCTCCCGAACTCGATGAGGTTGCGTATAGGCCCGCCCGCGATAATGTGACGAGCTATTCCGCCCTTGCGCAAGCAAATTCGACCCATGCTGCGAGCGCCGGCGATGCAACGGCGGGCGAGACTGTGGCCGAGATAAGCGACGACGATGCGTTTTGGGAAGAGCTCGGCGCGCGTTTGCTCGCCGACGCCGACAAGGCGACCGACGTGGGGTCGGCGTTCCACGTGCTTGCCCAGCGCGCGGCTCGACGTGCGGTCGCGAGGGGCGAAGAAGACCGTCCCGCTGCGATCGAGATGCCTTCGTGCGAGGTAATCGATGCTGCTGTGCGCCGTATGGGGTGTGCCCCTGCCACCGTCGACCGCGTGCAGCGCGCACTCGAGCGCTGGTGCGAAAGCAGCGTTGCTGCGAACATGGCGAGCCATCGTGTGTTGCGCGCCGAGTTGCCGTTCTTCGTGGCGTTCCCCGTGGCCGAGCCAGGCGGGGAATGCGCTTATCTGGAAGGCTCCATGGACCTGTTCGCGTGCGACGAGATGGGCGCGGGCGACGCGTATATCGTGGACTACAAAACGGGAGGATCGCCCAAGGAGCATGCAGACGATTTGATCGAAAAGCATCGTCTTCAGGCTGAATGCTACGCTTACGCCGCGCTCGAGCACGGTTTTAGCCGCGTGCAGGCGACGTTCGTGCGTGTGGAAGCGCCCGCAGAAGACGGCTCGCCTCAAACGGTGCATTACCTATATGAGCGAAGCGATATGCCGCAGCTGCTCCAGGGCATTCAAAGCGCGTGGGCTGCATTGCGGGAAGACAACTAATGGCCAACGACAACAAAAAGACAGCGGCTGCACGCGGCAAACAGTCTGTCTCGAGCGCCAGAAAGAGCGCTTTGCTGAACGCGTCGTCGCAGGTCGTGGGCCAGCGCGCACGCCGGTTCGGCGCCTGTGCGAGCGCGCCGCGCACGAGGGCTCAGGCGAAACGCATCGCCGCGGGCCTTTCCGTGGGTGCGCATCGCGTAAAGAAGGCGAGCCGCGAGGGCTTGTGGTACGTGTCGGTAGCGCGCGACAACCGCTCGCTTACGCGCGAGAGTTGCCGCGAGGCGCGCTGCGTGCTTGCGGCGCTTCCAAAAAAACGCCCGTACGTGAGCGCCGCCACCCACGCGAGCATGCAAGGCAACAAAAGCAAAGACACCAAGCCCGAGCTGCTTGTGCGCGAGCGTTTGCGTGAAGCGGGGCTTGGTGGCTATCGCCTGCAATGGAAAGCCCCCGGTCGCCCCGATGTGGCATGGCCGGGCAAGAAAGTGTGCCTGCTCATCAATGGCTGCTTCTGGCACCGGTGCCCAAAGTGCAATCCTCCTGCGCCGAAAAAGAATCTCGAATACTGGGTGCCGAAATTCCAACGCAACGTGGAACGCGACCAGCGAAACCTCGCTTTGCTGCAAGAGCAGGGGTGGCGCGTGCACGTGATTTGGGAGTGCGAGCTGAAAAAGAAGACCACCGATGCGACGTTTGAATCGCTCATTCCTGTTCTTCACGAGGAATTAGGCAAATAAGAGCCTACGTGCGGTCTGTGCGGGCATGCGGTTCCGATAGATTCCGCACGAGCCGGAAGCCACTTAATGTGGCTTCCGTGCGAGTCAGGACTGACCGAAGCGGAATTGCATGCCCGCACAGACCGCTTGCCGGAGACGCATGTCCGTCCAAGCAGACTGTCGGTGAACGGCAACTTATTCGGTAACATTTCCACTCACCGCCGCTATTCAACCGCTCGCGACCCCTGTTTCGCCTAGGTATCCCGTTCACCGAACGCGTTCGCGCGTCGACGTATCGTTGCGCTTTAGTCGTCGATAGCGTCTCGCCCGCGCTGATACTATTACCTCTGTTCTAAATTACGACACAGCGCCCTTTTCCAAAAGGGCGGCTGGAAGTAGGGGGTTGTACGGCTCGCAGGTCGTGCACGGAAGAGGAGATAACCTATGGCGAGACAGCTCAAATCCATGGACGGCAACAACGCCGCCGCATGGGTGTCTTACGCGTTCACCGAGGTGGCGGGCATTTACCCCATCACCCCGTCGAGCCCCATGGCCGACCTTGTTGACCAGTGGTCGGCGCAGGGCATGAAGAACATCTTCGGCACTCGCGTGAAGGTATGCGAGATGCAGTCTGAAGGCGGCGCCGCCGGTGCCGTGCATGGTTCGCTGGCAGCGGGCGCACTCACCACGACCTACACCGCTTCGCAGGGCCTGCTCCTCATGATTCCGAACATGTATAAAATCGCGGCCGAAATGCTGCCGAGCGTTTTCCATGTGAGCGCCCGTACCGTTTCGACCCACGCGCTGAACATTTTCGGCGACCACTCCGACGTTATGGCCTGCCGCCAGACCGGCTTTGCCATGCTCGCCGAGGGCAACGTGCAAGAGGTCATGGACCTTTCCGCCGTCGCCCACCTTTCCGCCATTAAGGGCCGCATTCCGTTCCTCAACTTCTTCGACGGCTTCCGCACTTCGCATGAGGTACAGAAGGTCGCTGTGTGGGATTACGATGACTTGGCCGAGATGTGCGACTTCGATGCCGTTCGCGATTTCCGCGCCCATGCTTTGAACCCCGAGCATCCCGCAATGCGCGGCAGCCACGAGAATGGCGACATCTTCTTCCAGAACCGCGAGGCCTGCAACAAGGCTTACGACGAGCTGCCCGCAGTCGTTGAAGAGTACATGAAGAAGGTCAACGAAAAGCTGGGCACCAACTACGACCTGTTCAACTACTACGGCGCTCCCGACGCCGAGCGCGTGATTGTTGCCATGGGCAGCATTTGCGACGTGGCCGAGGAAGTTATCGACTACCTGAACGCCAAGGGCGAGAAGGTAGGTCTGGTGAAGGTTCGCCTGTATCGACCGTTCGTCACGAAGAAATTCGTCGAATGCCTGCCCGAAACCGTGAAGAAGATCGCCGTGCTCGACCGCACGAAGGAGCCCGGCTCCACGGGCGAGCCTTTGTACCTCGACGTGGTCGACGCCCTGAATCGTGAAGGCTGCACGGGCATTCTGGTTACCGGCGGCCGTTATGGCCTGGGCAGCAAAGATACGCCGCCCGCGTCGGTGTTCGCCATTTTCACCGAGCTCGCCAAGGAAGCCCCTCGCCGCGAGTTCACCGTGGGCATCGTCGACGACGTGACCAACCTCTCGCTTCCTGAAGACCCGAATTCGCCGAACACCGCGGCGCCTGGCACCATCGAGTGCAAGTTCTGGGGCTTGGGCGGCGACGGCACGGTTGGCGCGAACAAGAACTCCGTCAAAATTATCGGCGACCACACCGAGAAATACGTGCAGGCGTACTTCCAATACGACTCCAAGAAGACCGGCGGCGTGACCATTTCGCACCTGCGTTTCGGCGACGAGCCCATTCGCAGCTCGTACTACATCAACAAGGCCGACTTCGTGGCATGCCACAACCCGAGCTACATTCAGAAAGACTTCCCGATCGTATACGACGTGAAGCCCCATGGCACCTTCATGGTGAACTGCCAGTGGACGCCCGAGGAGCTCGCCGAGCACCTGAGCCCCGCTGCGAAGCGCTACATTGCGCAAAACGACATCAACCTCTACACCATCAACGCTATTGACCTGGCCGTAGAGATTGGCATGGGCAAGCGCACGAACACCATTCTGCAGTCGGCGTTCTTCACTCTTGCGAACATCATTCCCCAGGAAGAGGCCATTGGCTACATGAAGGATGCGGCTACCAAGTCGTATTTGAAGAAGGGCCAAGACGTCGTTGACATGAATCACCGCGCCATCGATGCCGGTGCCACCGCATTCGTGAAGATTGACATTCCTGCCGATTGGGCCACCTGCCCTGATAAGGAAGACACCACCGAGCTCGAGGGCCGCCCCGAACTCGTGAAGCAGGTTCGCGAAATCATGGAGCCTGTTGGCCGCATGGTTGGCGACTCGCTACCTGTTTCGGTGTTCGCCAATCACGCCGATGGCCAGTTCGAGCAGGGCGCTTCCGCTTACGAAAAGCGCGGCGTTTCCGTCACCGTTGCCAAGTGGGATGCCGAGAAGTGCACCCAGTGCAACAGCTGCTCGTTCGTGTGTCCGCATGCCACTATTCGCCCGTTCGGCCTGACCGACGAAGAAGTCGCCGCAGCGCCTGCTGGTCTGGAAGTTCTGCCCATGAAGGGCAAGGCGAAAGACCTGAAGTACACGCTCGCGATTTCCCCGCTCGACTGCATGGGCTGCGGCGTGTGCGTAGGCGCTTGTCCCTCCGGCGCGCTTTCCATGGTTGGCGCTGAGGGCGAAATGGCCCAGCAGAGCATTTTCGACTACTGCGTGTCCAAGGTTGCCGACAAGCCGCAGATCGAGGACCAGACCCTGCGCGGCAGCCAGTTCAAGCAGCCGCTGCTTGAGTTCTCGGGCGCCTGCGCCGGTTGCGCGCAAACGTCGTACGCGCGTCTTATCACGCAGCTCTACGGCGACCATATGTACATCTCCAACGCCACGGGTTGTTCTTCGATTTGGGGTGGACCTGCGGGAACGTCGCCTTACACGGTGAACAAGCAGGGCCATGGCCCGGCATGGTCGAACTCGCTGTTCGAGGACAACGCCGAGCACGGCATGGGTATGCTGCTTGGCTATGAGGCCGTGAACAACATGCTCGCAGCTGACGCCGAGAAGCTCATCGCGACTGGCGTTGAGACCGACGTTGCCGACGCCGTCCAGGCGTGGCTTGAGGCTCGCAGCGACAAGCATGCCGCTCGCGAAACCGCCGATGTGCTCGTCGAGAAGCTTTCCGCCATCGCTGCCGGCGAGGGCGAAGCGGCCAAGCTCGCCAAGGAAATCCTCGAGAACAAGGCTTACCTGTCGAAGAAGTCCATCTGGATCTTCGGCGGCGACGGCTGGGCGTACGACATCGGTTACGGCGGTTTGGACCACGTGCTCGCGTCGGGCGAAGATGTGAACATCTTCGTGTTCGACACTGAGGTGTACTCCAACACTGGCGGCCAGGCTTCCAAGGCTTCCAACATCGGCCAGGTTGCGCAGTTCGCTGCCGCCGGCAAGGAAGTCAAGAAGAAGTCGCTCGCCGAAATCGCGATGGCATACGGCTATGTGTACGTGGCGCAAATCGCCATGGGCGCCAAGCCGGCCCAGACCATCAAGGCCATCACCGAGGCCGAGGCATACCATGGCCCGTCGCTGATCATCGCGTACTCGCCCTGCGAGATGCACTCCATCAAGGGCGGCATGGTGAACTGCCAGTCCGAGATGAAGAAGGCTGTCGACTGCGGCTACTGGAACCTGTTCCGCTTCAACCCCGAGGGCGCACCGGGCAAGAAGTTCGTGCTCGACTGCAAGGAGCCCGCGGGCGGCTATCGCGAGTTCCTGATGAATGAGGCTCGCTACAGTCGACTCACGCGCGAGTTCCCCGAGCGCGCGGGCGAGCTGTTCGAGCGCAACGAGCAGGCCGCAATGGATCGCTACCAGCACCTGTTGAAACTGAAGGCAATGTACGACGCCGAATAGGCCTGTCGTCAGGCACAACGCGCTTTATTTGGCGCACTCACGAAGAAAGCTCCCATATGGGAGCTTTCTTTTTTTGTGCAATGCGGAATGTGAACAAAGGTCGAGTGTGGTGCCAAAGGCCGGGGAAGCGCTTCGGGTGGGGAAGGCGGGATTGGGCAAGGCGGGGCACCGAATGGTTGCATCGGCGGTGCCCGGAAAGCGGGGGACGAGCAGCCGGCGGCATTCGCTTTCCGTGCGTTGCTGGTGCTTGCTCTTCGTCGGTTCTCGCATTGCTCCTTGATTTCCCTTAATTCCAGGGGTCGGCCTGGAAGAGCGGTTCGGGTGTTGGCGGGCGGTCGGAATAGGGGTCGTAGCCGTCGTCATCTTCGGTTTCGGCACGGCGGAAGGCGTCGTGTTTGGGCGAGGGCGGCTTGCCGGCGCTTGTGGCTTCGAGCGCGGCGTTTGCGTCTGTTGCGGCACTGCTACCGATCAAGCCGTCGTTTCCGGCCGAAGCGTTGTCGACGGTTTCTCGCTGCTTCCAGCTTTCGAGAATGGGCTCGATGTAGGCAAGCGGTGCCACGTGCACCGTGCCGCAGAAGGCAAAAGCATACGGCGTTTCGAGGCCAGGTTTGGAGGCGATCATGGTTACGGTTTCGTGCGCTTTCAGGCAGGGCTCGGCCGCTTTGCCGGTTTGTGCCGAAAGGCCGCTCGGCACGTCGGCTGCAACGATGCGCGCGCCGCGTACGCGCTGCTCGTTTGCGAGGCGAATCCATGCGTCATAGGGCGCAAGCACGGAGTCGCCCGAAAAGCCGGTGCCCAAAATGGCGTCGACAATCACGTCGGCTGCGGCGAACAGACAGGTGAGCTCGCCGTGGCTCGGTGATACGTGAATCGCGATTGCTCCGGGTTCGGCATGCTGCGTGGCGGTGGTTTGGGGCGCGGTTGGGACCGAGGCTGCAGTTTGGGATGAGCTTGCGGTTTGGTGCAAGCCCGCACGTGGCGCGTTTGCTGGTTCAGATGCGATCGCTTCTGTTAAGAGCGCCTGCTCGTGGGCGGGTTCGGCCGAAATTTCGCCTGCCGGGCGTTTCGTCACAACGTCGACCGCGCAGCCCGCGCGCGCAAGCTCGCGTGCGGCAACCCATCCGTCGCCGCCGTTGTTGCCCGAGCCGCACAAAATCGCGATGTGGGGCGCTGCTTGGTTTTCGTCAGAGGGGTCGCTCACTTCGGCGGTATGACTATCGTTGGAAGTGCGGTCTGTGCTGCCATTTTGATTGTCGTGGGGAGTGTGGCTGATTGCATCGGCTTGGCGCTGTGTCGCATTGCTCGAGCCGTGTTGAGAAGCGGCCGCTTGGGCTTCGTCGAACGCCACCTTGGCCAGTGCGCGTCCGGCGCGTTCCATGAGCGTCGAAAGCGATGTGCCGCTTTTGGCGATTTCCTTTTCGAGCTTCACGACATCGGCTACGGTCAGCACGTGCTTCTCGGTTTCGCCAAGAAGCGGCAACAGCGCTTTGCCGTAGGCGTCGACCAGGTCGGCGAGCTTCATTTTTGCGTTCGCGGGGCTCGTCGAGGGCAGCGTGGTGCATGGCGCGCCCAACGTGGGCTCGATGAGCTTGCGATAGAGCTCGCCGGCTTTCGTTCCCGTGGCGAATACGGCGCGAATATCGGCTGCGTCGAAAATGCGCGCAAGGTCGTTCGGTTGCGCGTCGCGAATGCTCGCATCGCTCGCGCCCTCGATTTCGCATGATGCGAGCACGTCCCAAAGTGCAATGTGGTGGCGCAGCAGCATATCGCGCTTCTCCTCGATGGTTCGAGGCACCGGCTCGTCGAAAATCGCGGCGAGCATGCGCCAGAAGCGATTCTGGGGGTGACCGTAGTAAAAGCCCTGCTCACGCGATGCGGGCGAGGGCATGGTGCCCAACAGCAGCACGCGGCTGCGGCTATCGAACACGGGTTGGATTTCATGGGTGACGGTCGTTGCGTCCATTGTGGCCCCTTCGCGTGGGTAATTTCGTTCGAAGCTATCATACGTCTCGCGGCGCCGCTTGGGCGCAGATAGTAAGAATCGCTAGAGCCCTGCTATTGTTATGGGCGGCTCGCCTATATGAAGGCTCGATTGTTTCAGGCGCGGCTCGGTGGTGACGGGTTTTTGGCGGGGCGATGGCTGGCCGTCGTCGACTGGGGTTCGTCGTTGTCGGCAGCAAAGGCGGCCTTCCTTCATGGCGCTATGGCAGCGTCGTGAATTCGCGCGTGCTTGGCTTCGCCGCTGCGCTTGATGCCGAAAGCGTATTTTTCCTCAAATTGATATCGTATAGGTATCATATCCTTGCCACCAGTCGGACGCGGTGCTACTATGCGCTCGCGAAAATAACGAAGGGGGTCGCATGAAAAGACGCATTATCCATATTGACGAAGAGAAGTGCACGGGCTGCGGTTTGTGCGTGCATGCGTGCCACGAGGGCGCGATTGGCCTGGTGAGCGGCAAGGCGCGCCTTTTGCGCGACGATTATTGCGACGGGCTGGGCGATTGCTTGCCTGCGTGCCCCGAAAATGCCATCGAATTCATCGAGCGCGAGGCTGCGGCCTACGATGAGGCAGCCGTGATTGCCGAGAAAATGCGTCGTGCACAGGCCGAGACTCATGCAAGCATGCCCGCGGGCGGCTGCCCTGGTTCCATGGCGAAAATGATTGTGCGCGAAGCCGAGCCGGGTGCGGTGTCGGAAAGCGGCCAAGCTGCTCCTGTCCATGTCGTGAACAGCGTTTCGAATGCGTCTTCGTCCGAAAACCCGTTCCCGGCGCCTGCGGGTGGCGTTCCCACGGTGGTGAACGTTCCTGCACGCCTGTCGAACTGGCCTGTGCAAATAAAGCTCGCGCCTGTGAATGCCCCGTATTTCCAAGGCTGCGATTTGCTTGTGGCTGCCGATTGCACGGCGTTTGCCTATGGCGCCTTCCACGAAGACTTCTTGAAGGGTCGCGTGTGCCTTATTGGCTGCCCGAAGCTCGATGGCGTCGACTATACCGAGAAGCTTGCGCAGATTATCGCTGAGAACAACGTGCGAAGCGTTCGCGTCGCACGCATGCAGGTGCCGTGCTGCGGCGGCCTTGAGCAGGCCGTGCGCCGCGCAGTGGCAATCGCGGGTTCTCAGAATGGCGCTGGTGCTGCTGGCGCCGACATTACTGGCGGCGCTGTTGACGCTGTTGGTGCGGTGGCGTCGAACATCCCCGTTCAGATCGACGTAATTTCGTCTGACGGACACATTGTCGCGGTGGGGTAGCTGGCGGTGGCTGCTTCCTCGTTGGAAATTGTAGGAATGCGAACGGCCACAAGCCACGCAAGGAACAAGGCCATCGCGCCCAGAACTGCCCACGCAATGACGTTGCGCATGAAAAACGCGCTTACGCCCATAACGGCATACGAAAGGCCGAGCATCTGAAGCTTGCGCGCAAGTGTGATGCCGCCGCGCTCTTTGAACGGTTTGACATACGCGCCATACACGCGGGTTTTGCAAATCCAGGCATGTAGGCGCGGCGAGCTTTTCGCGAACAGGAACGTCGCCAAAAGCACGAGGGGCGTTGTGGGCAGTAGGGGAACGAATACGCCGATGCATCCAAGGGCGAGGCTTATCCAGGCGATAACGAGGAAGAAGATTCTTTTCACAGCTGGCCTTTCGGTCGGTTGCAAGGGCGCTCGTTGCGGCCCTTTCATAACGGTTAAGTTTGTTATCGGAAACAAACTTAACCAATGCTAACAAAAGAATATAAAGAATGCGACCGTTGAATGACGTATTTTTTTGGGGAAGCGGAATACGAAGCCTCGTGTATGCGGAATGCGGGAGCTTGATTTAAGCTGCATTCCCATATATCGCTCGCAATATGAGGCCCGCCTGGAACAATGGTTTTGCTCCAGGCGGGCTTTGCTGTTGTCTGATTAGGATTTCGCTCTCTAGACGGTTCGCGCTCCCTTGACAGGGCTGCGTTTATCCAATGAAAGCTGAATTCGTTCGACGAGGGTTGCATTGGGTAAATGATGCGTGCTGGCTCGGGCGTTCAACCGCTATCGCGCGTTTTTGAGCATTTCCTTTGCGTGGGCAAGCGAGGCCTCGCTTGCGTCGCCTGAAAGCATGCGGGCGATTTCGCGAACGCGTTCGTCTTCGCCAAGCTCGCAGAGCGTGGTTTCGGGAATCGCGGCCTCGGCGGCGTTTGCGTCTTCGCTTTCGTTGGGGGCCGCTCCCGCGGTTTTCTTCACCATGAAATGGCGATCACCGCGCACGGCCACCTGGGCGAGGTGGGTCACCACGATCACCTGGTGCGTTTTCGCCAAATCGGCCAGCACGGCGGCCAGCGCCACCGCGATCGAGCCGCCTACGCCGGCATCGACTTCGTCGAACACGAGCGTGTCGCGCGCGTCGGCCTCGCCCAGCACGACTTTGCACGCGAGCATCACGCGGCTCACCTCGCCGCCCGAGGCAATGCGTGCAAGCGGACGCGGCGTCATGCCTGTGCCGGCCCGATACATGAATTCGACCTTTGAGGCTCCTGCGCGCGTCCATTGTGCTCGCTCAAGGGGGTCGACGTGCACGATGAGCTCGGCGCCGCCCATCTCCAAACGGGCCATTTGTGCGTTCACTTGCTCGCCGAATTTCGGGGCGGCTGCGTTACGCGCGTCGTCGAACGCTTTGGCGGCCTCGACGAGCTTCGCTTCGGCGGCGGCGTGGGCGATTTCGGCCTGGGCGATCACGCGCGAGGAATCGTCGACCGACTCGATGAGCTTGGCGGCAGCATCGCGACGCTCGATAACGTCTTCCATACGCGGCCCGAAGGCGCGCATAAGGCCTTGCAGGGTGCTTGCGCGTTCTTGCAGGCGTTCAAGTGCATGCGGGTCGTGATCGATGCCGTCGCGGTACTCGCGCAAATCGCGCGAGGCGTCTTCAAGAATATAGGACGCGTCGGTGAGCGACGAAACCAGGGGCTCGAGCGCGGCGTCGGCCGCTGCGAGCGACTCGAGTGAGGCGATAGCAGAATTCACGGCCTCGATTGCGCCTCCGTCGCCTGAAAGGCTCCAATACGCGCCGTCGCTTGCCTGAGCGAGCGCTTCGGCGTTTTCAATTCTGGGGAGTTCCGCCATAAGCTCGTCGTATTCGTCGAGCGTGGGGTTGACCTCATCGATGCGGGCGAGCGTGAAGCGCGCCTCTTCGAGCTGCGCGGCGGAGGCCTGCGAGGCTTCGCGAACGCGGGCAAGTTCTGCTGCTGCAGCCTGTTCGGCGTTGAAAGCTTCGATGTAGGCCGCTTTTGCGCTTGCAACCGCATCGCCTGCCCATGCGTCGAGCATGGCGGCGTGGTTTGTGGGCTTCAAGAGGTGTTGGTGCTCGTGCTGGCCGCATAAATCGACGGTGGCGCCTAGCTGCTCGGCAAGCTGGCGCACGGTGGACATGGAGCCGTCGATGCTCACGCGGCTGCGCCCGTCGGCGGAAACCTTGCGGCATGCGATGTGACCGTCGTCGGCGTTGTCGGCATCGGTTGGCAAGAAGAAGCGGCCTTCGACCACGGCGCCCTGCGCGCCCTCACGCACGGTAGAGGCGTCGGCGCGCTCGCCCACAAGCAGCTTGATCGCCGAAAGCAGCGCGGTTTTGCCGGCGCCCGTTTCGCCTGTGACCACCGTGAGGCCCTGCGCGGGCGCGAACGTCGCTTCGCGAATAAGGGCGACATTTTGCACGTGGAGCTCGTCGAGCATGGCGAAACCTTTCTCGAATGCGCCGTCGCACGCTGCGACGGTCAGGTGCCGTCCATTATAGGCTCTTGGGGTGCGAGGTTGCGTGCGGCGCGAAAACCAAAGGGAAACGGTGAAAGTGCGCGGGCGCGGCGGCGCGGCGACGAGCTCTGTGCGTGCGAAGACGCGCTATGGTCGTGCGCGAAACCCGAGCGCGATTTCTCGCGCGGAACGAGGGCAATAAAAAAGCCCGCTCGGTTGAGCGGGCTATAGAAACAAATTGAGGCCCGGAGGGGAGCCGAGCCTCACACAAGGAGGGGATGAACGACGCTTCAGATCGCGTCGGTTCAAAATCTGCTTTGGGGAAGCAGGCAAGTAAAGGAGGGGAGCCTTTCGCTTGCAGGGCAAAAGTATACAGGTCGCTATTTGAGAAGTTGTGACCATGAAGTGGATGGTTTGTGGAACGGGACAGTTTTGAGCTTACGTTCCGAGAAATTCCATAAGCCACACCTATATATTCTTTTTTACGAGTGAAATATATAAGCAGTGCCTATAGGAAATATTCAAGAAACCGAATGCCGTCGAAAAATGGGACAGAATAAATAATGCGTGGCAAGAAAGCGATGAAATTGCATATATGCACGAATCGCGACTGTCTCCATGCACCAATGCGCGCCACAGCATTAAGAATTTGATTAGTAAAAACGCCCATTGCTTCTAAAAACCGCAGGTCAGCAACGCGTAGTTGGGATAATGAAGCCGGTTGAGCGTCTTTATGGCGATCTGCGGGCGTGTCTTTGCGCTACAAAGCCGATTCGGTGTGGCTGCGTGCACTGCGATGCGCACGATTTTCTGCAACGGCACCGTTGCACGATTGCGATCGGCGTTTGCGCGTCATTTATGGTGGGCGCTCGTTGCAAAGGCTTTTTACAAAGGCTCGCCTCGGCCCATCCCCAGGAAAAGGAAAAGGCCCGTTCGGACGAGCGGGCCTAAGAGAGAACTTGAGGCCCGGAGGGGAACCGGGCCTCACACAAGGAGGGGGGTGTACGGTGCTTGATCTTGGGAGGTGCACCGGTACGTACTGCTTTGGGGTAGCAGGCAAACTGGGAAGGGGACCCCGCGTTTGCAAGGCAAAAGTATAGGTACGGGTTTTCAAGAAGTTGTGAGACGGTTTTGAATGACTTATGTACGAAGGGCACCTGTGCTCGACAAGATATAAAAGGCCTGATGGGAGTCATAAAGCAACACCTCACATAATAAGGGTGAATTAGACATAATCTAAAAATGTGTATACGTTTGTGAAGGGCTTTTGAAGCGTCATTAAAAAGCTTCGCCGTTCGCCGCTGCAAAACGACCGTTTGCCGCAGCATCATTTTGAGCCGCTTTTGACTTGTGAAGCGCGCTTGCGCCACTTTTCGGGAAAGCGGCCCTTGCGGGCGCTCCGTTCGCCGCGTTGCAACTATACTCAGGGCATTGCATTAGCCGCGCCGCGCGCGCTTTTGCCGTGTTTCGCGCCGCGTTCGCCACGTCCGAAAGGGGCTCTTATGGCCGATATCGAATTGCGTTTTCACAAAGACATGCTCGTGCTTTCCGCCCCGCTCGCGTTTGCGCTCGCGAACCAAGGCGTCGACATGGAAACCGAAGCTGAATATATGAGTTTGGTTGAGCCGGAAACTATGCGAGATGCGCTGCGCCTTGAATCGATGGCGGGCGCGCAGTGCTTGGTTGCCGAGACCGATATTTGTGAGGCGCGCCTGGCGCACAAGCGCATGGAAGATCGCGCTCAAGAACTTGCGCAGGCTGCTATTTCCCACGCGCGCGCGAATGCGCCGCAGCATGTGCTGTGCGAAGTTGGCCCGTGCGGGCTTCCGCTCGATGCCACGTCGGCGATGTCGATGAAGCAGTGCGCGGCGCAATATGAAGGCGCGGCGCGAGCACTCGTCGAGGGCGGCAAGGAAGCCATGGGGTCTCTTGCTGAAAGTGAAGGCGCGGGCTTCGACGCGATTTTCTTGAACGGATTGCGCAGCGCGGCCGATGTTCAGTGCGGCATCGAAGGCGTGCGCCGCGCGTATACGGGCCCGGTGTTTGTGTCGGTTGACGTGAATGAGAAAGGCGAGTTCGACGGAAAGCCGCTCGCTGAAGCGATCGAGGTGCTCGCGAAGGCCGACGTGATTGGCATTCGCAGCGCTGCTGCGCCCGAGGCGATTGCGGAAGTGGTGCGCGAGATTGCCGCCGCTACTCCGAAGCCTATTTTGGTGCAGGTGAGCGTGCACCAGGCAACCGCCGCCGAGAAGCGCCGCGCATCGCTCGGCGCACCCATTCCCGAAAACCCCTATGCGCTGCCCGACTTCATGGCCGATGCGGCTGTGGCTCTGCGCGCGGCGGGCGCTCAGTTTCTGCGCGCGTGCGGCGAGGCGACTCCTGCATACACGGGCGCTTTGGCTGCAGGCGTTTTCGGCGCCGACAGCATTCGCTAATTGTTTGTCGGCAGGCCTATCGGGATGTGTTAAATGCTCGCAGCGTTTAGCACATTAAACCGAGGCTGTCACAATGCGTCGAGCAACAAGGGATGTGCTAAACGCTGCGAGCATTTAACAGGTGGCAACAGGTTGAAGATATAAAAGAAAGGAAACCACTGCATGGCTTTGCTTGAGAGAAGCGATTCGTATGGCGAAATGCAGCGCGTTGTAGATTATCTTTTCAAGAACACGCCCATCGTTGAGCGGCTTGATGTGATTCTGGCCGCGGAAACGTTCGATGTGTGCGCCGACATGCGCGAAATCGTGGAGCTGCTGCCGCCGGGCGCGTATACGCGCATCGCTTTGTGCCAGCAGATGAACTCCTCGATTGCCGGCCATGGCTGGGGCTACACCTACGGCACTGTGGAGTAGGGCGGCGGCCTGGGGCGTCTGTGGGGTGCCGGCCGCTTTGCCGGCGCGCCCATTTTGATGCCTTTGCTTGGTGGCTGCCGCATCCCTCATGAGACGATGTGTCACATGAGGGGGCGCCTTGTGCCCGCATTGCGCAATGGGAGCCTATCGTCTTTTGCAGAATCTTTACCTTGCTTGCATTCACGAATCGGCTGCATTTCTGGATTTCATCGCATGGGGTGCCCCTCTCATTTCTCACGTGGGAAAAGTTGCGCAACAAACTCGCAGTTTATCAGGTATGTTATCCGAAGGGCACCATGTGGAAAGCGACCTTTTTATGAACAAGCCCGGTCTATTGTTGCGCGGGTAGCATGTGCATCGATAGAATGTGAGAGCTTGCGCCCGATTGGGTGCGTGTTAGCGTTTCAATGCAACGAAAGAAAACTGCTTATGCCAGACTATTACAGCAACGGCGGCGCGCCTATGCCTCCTCGAAGGGGATCTCACGCCAAGCCGCAAGATTCGGGCAGCCGGGTTCCCGAATCGGTTCGCTCGTTTATCACCCAGCAATCGAGCGAACCAAACTCGCAGAACAGGGGATATAGCCCCCAAAGCACCACCCCGTTTTCCCGGCAGCAAAACCAGCAGCCAGGGCGGCAGCAAGACGAGAGCCAGGGCGCCTATCGTCCCGCGGGCGCGGCGTACCAGCAGCGCGTGCCCAGCGCGAACCAATTCCACAATGGCTTTCGCGCAGGAGTGGGCAGCGATTTCGATAATGACTTTGCCGCCTATGCTCCCGAGGCCGACGATGGTTTGCGCCGCGTGCGCAAGAAGCGTCACAAGGGCCGTCGCATTGCGCTTATCGTGTTTGCGGTGCTGTTCGCGCTTATTGTGGGCAGCGGCATCGCGCTCGCCGCGTATGTAAGCTCGCTCAACACGTCTATGGGCTTCGACGACAAGCAAGAAGAAGCCGAGATTAAAGAAGCCCTACAGCCGGCGAGCGTGAACGAATCGGCCGCCGAAAACAGCTCGGCGTTCTACATGCTTATTTTGGGCAGCGACTCGCGCGATGAAGGCGAAACCGCCAGTCGAAGCGACGTGACCATGCTTGCGCGTATTGACCCCGACAACGGTCAGGTCGACCTTATCTCCATCCCTCGTGACACCATGGTGACCATCGAGGGGCAGGGAAGGCAGAAGATCAACGCGGCGTATGCATTTGGCGGAGCATCGGGCGCGATTGACGCCGTTTCGTCTTTTGCGGGTGTGCCCATTACGCATTATTGCGAGGTACATTTCGAGGAGCTTCAGCGCGTGGTCGATGAACTCGGCGGCATTTGGGTGAACATTCCTGAGAGCTTTACGACTGATAGCGGCGTGTCGTTCCAGGCCGGAAACCAGCGCCTGAACGGCGAGCAGGCGCTTACGTTCGCCCGTGAGCGCCATAACGTTTCGGGCGGCGACTTTGGTCGCGCCCAGGCCCAGCGCTTGGTGGTGCAGGCAATTATCAAACAGGTGCTTGCATCGTCCCCGGCGCAGCTGCCGGGCCTTGTGAGCTCGCTCGCATCGAGCATTAGCACTGATTTGTCGGTAACCGACATTATTGCTATGGCGCAGCAGTTCCAGGCAACCGACCTTACCCTGTATTCGGCGGTGTGCCCGAGCTATTCGTTCAACGAAGGCGGCGTGAGCTACGTGTGCCCCATGTTCAACGAATGGCGCGATATGATGTGTCGTGTTGATGCGGGCCTCGACCCCAACGACACTACGGCTGAAATTCCGCAAGCCCAGTTGAGCAACTTAAAATTGGGTGCTGCGAGCAATTCGCCCGCGCCAAGGAGCTATGAAGCCTTGGTCGCAAATGCCGGTCTTACCACGGACGATGTGGCTTCTGCGCAGTAGTAACTACGGCGTTATTCGCCAAACGAGAAAGGCAAACCAATCATGACCCTGCTTGAGCTCTTGCAGCTTTTGCGAAAGCATCTGCGCTTGGTGATTGCGCTCCCCCTGGTGTGCGCACTCGCGATGGGCGTTGCGAGCTTTATGTTCCTGCCGAACACGTACACGGCCACCACGAGCATGTATGTGTTGGTGAAGGGCGAATCGACGAGCTCGTCGATGTCTACCGACCTTTCTGCATCGCAGATGGTCACTAACGACGTAGCGCAGCTTATCGACAGTGATCGTGTGACGAAAGACACCGCCAACGCGCTGAAAATGAAGAGCTTGGGCGATTACAAAATCAGCGTTACGAGCCAAACTACCACGCGCGTTATTTCGGTTTCGGTAACGGGCGAAGATGCGCCGAGCTGCGCCATTATTGCCAACCAGCTCGCGAAAGACGTTTCCGCTGTGGCGCAGGAAGTCATGGACGTGCAAAGTGTGAACGTTATCGACGAAGCTGAAACCCCCGAAGCTCCGAGCGGCCCGAATAGAGTTATGTACACCGCGGTGGCGTTCTTGGCGGGCTTGTTCGTGGCTATTGCGATTGTCGTGCTTAAAGACATGTTGAACACTCGCGTGCGCAGTGCCGAAGAGGTCGAAGAAATGCTGGGCATTCCGGTTATCGGTCGCATTCCGGCCATGAAGGAGTAAACGATGGGAAAGAAGAAAAAAGCCGCCGATCGGCTCGTAGTGCAAAACGCCGCCAAAACGCTTTTTGCCAATATTCGCTTTGCCAGCGTCGACAATCCTATTCGTTCGCTCGTTCTAACGTCTTCTGTGCCGAATGAGGGAAAAACGACGGTTTCTATGCAGCTTGCCGCGGCTATTGCCCAAAGCGGCAAGCGTGTATTGCTTGTTGAGGTTGACATGCGCCGCCGTAGCTTGGCAGACATGCTGGGCGTTCATACACGCGGTGGCCTGTATGCGGTGCTTTCTGAGCAAATGCCTTTGCGCGCGGCCATTGTGCCTACGTCGCAGGGTTTTGATTTCTTGGACAGCGAACCCCATATTCCGAACCCTGTCGACATTTTGGCGTCGAAGCGTTTTGCGGGTTTGGTTGACAGGCTTTCGCACGATTACGATTTCGTGGTGTATGACACGCCTCCCGTTGGAACGTTCGTTGACGCTGCGGTGCTTTCGACGCTCGTTGACGCTACGGCGCTCGTCGTTCGCGAGAATTATGCTCGTCGCGATGAAATTGCGAATGCCTATGAGCAGCTGCGCAAGGCCGATGCAAACGTGATTGGCGCTGTGATGAACTATTGCGAGACAGAAACGAGCGAGTATTACTACGCCTACTACAACAAAGAAGGGAAACGCGTGAAAGAGCACGACGCTGCTGCAGAAGTGGCAGCGAGCCCGGCCGTAATGCCGAGCAAGCGCGGCGCCCGAAGCCATGCGGCTATGGGCCCGTCCGATACGTTCTAACGATACTTTTGCACCTGGTCTGTTGTTTGCGGCCTGTGCCCTTTGACTGCGACGCCCGCGACTGCCGAAGTTGCGGGCGCTTTTGCATTCTGACCGAACGAGCCGTTGCCAAAGGCTACAATAGGGCACCAACCTCAACCACGAAAGGAAGCGCCCATGCGCGATATCCACTGCCATATTTTGCCGGGCGTCGATGATGGCGCGCGTGATTTGGACGAGAGCTTGGCAATGCTCGAAGCCGCCAAGCAGGTTGGCGTTACGAGCATCGTGTGCACGCCGCATTGTCGTGACCCGTATTTCGACTATGACGCTATGTGGGATGCGTACGAATTGCTTGTGGCGCATGCGAATGGCTTCCCGCTGCAAATGGGATTCGAGGTGAACCACCGCAAGCTTATGGAATTGGGCATGCAATGGGCGGAATACCTGCATTTCGATGGCAGCAACGAGTTATTGCTGGAGCTTTCGAGCCACTGCTCGGCGCGCGATTTCGAGGAATACGAGCGTACGATTTACGAGCTGCAGGGCATGGGCTATGACGTGATTATCGCGCATCCCGAGCGATACAAGGCCATTCAGCAAGACGTGAGCATTGCTGAGCGCTTGGTGCGTATGGGCTGCAAGCTGCAGGCGTCGGCCGATTTCGTTGCCGGCGGGCGTTTTGGCAAAGAAAAGAAACCCGCGAAGAAGTTGTTCGACGCCACGCTGTATCGCTATATCGCAAGCGATGCGCACTGTGTTGAACATTACCAATATTTGGCGAAGGCGAAAGCTGCGTATCGTTGTCGCGGTGCCCACGTGAAGTAGGAGACAGAAGCAGTCCATTGAGATTATTATGGCTCGTGTGCAGTGTCCCTTTCGCCCGATATAGTGCTAAAGCACTCTTCCGGCATCGGGCTTTTGGCGTGCGCACGACGATCGCTCGATACAAGTGCGGTACCCACGTCAAAAAGTTGCGCAACATTCAAAACAAGTCGCATGTTGTGCAACAAACCAATGCTCGGAAGGTGCTGCCAGCAGTTGTATTGATGAAGAAGCGACGTTGAATTGTAGCTTTAACCTACAAATTGCTTTACATAGATGCGGGCAATAGGCAAAATTATACAAGACAGTGCACCCCCCCCCTTTTTTTTTGCAAAGGGGTTGCACCGAATGGCGTTACAAATGGGCCAATAGTCATTGGCCTTTTTTGCGCTCAATTATGGGCCGTAACGTATACACCCTATCAAACGTGCAATCGTCGCTCAGAGCGCGTTGCGTCGTTGTTCGGGAAGTGAATAGTTCGTTGTTGGGCCGCATTCGCGGTAGCGAAGCTATGCCCCGGAACCAATCTGAGTGTGGGTGGTGTGCGGGGTGATCGCGCGCGATGCGCCGCGATTTCGCTGCATTGCGATGCGATTGGCTTACTCAGAGACAAGGGAAGTGCCATGCGTATATATGCCATTCAAGTCGGAAGCGGCCAAGAAGCCAAAGTCGAAGAGCTCATTCGGCGTTTCGTCGACGAAAGCGTGATTGGCGAGATATTCGTGCCGCGCTTTGAGTCGATGCGTCGCTGGAAGGGCGAATGGCATAAGCGCACGGAGCGTTTGACTCCCGGCTACCTGTACGTAGAGACGAGCGATGTCGAGAAGCTCGCGCTGCAGCTGCGCCGTGTTCCGGCCTTTACCAAGCTGCTTGGCAATAACGAAGTATTCATTCCCCTGAACGATGACGAGGTGGCCTGGCTTAATGCATTCACGGGCAATGATCGCCGCGTGATTGAAATGAGCGAGGGCATTGTTGAAGGCAGCAAGGTAATAGTGCTGCGCGGGCCGCTTATGGGCCATGAGGCCGAAATCAAGCGAGTCGATAGGCATCGCAGAACGGCCGAACTTGAGATACGCATGCTTGGCAGGGTGAAAACGATACGGCTTGGGTTGGAGATTGTTTCCAAAAGCCCCGTAAAAGGGTAGGGGCGAGAACGAATCGACAGCTGCAATTGGGTGAAGAAGAGGAAACTGGCGGGAGGAACCCCAGGTAACGGGGACGTAATTTCAGCAAAGGGATTTATTTGGATATGCAATCGGGCGAAGCGACATATAGCGATATCTGCGCGGAGGGACGCGACTCGATAAACGGATGCAAGTCGGCAAGCGGAGCACTGCCAAGCTGTTGTCTTCGCAGCGCCTTGATTGCTTCGGAACTTGAGGGCCGTAGCTTGTTCTATCGCGGTTTTCATGAACAATTTGGTTTGGCGGTAGTCTAGCCTTGTCGAACGAAATCGTTATGAACGCCTCCTTCGCAAATAGTCAGGCTTCCACCGCTGGTACGGCGGAGGATTCCAGCGTTTCAGTTGCGACGGAGTTTCCAGCCCCGATCGAAAACCCGGCTCCCGCATCGGGCTTCGTTGCCACCGGGACTTATAGAGCGCCTGCACCAGGTAAGGGTGGAGCGGGCTATCTCGCTGTCAAGCGTATTTTCGATGTATTATTTTCGGCTGGTGTTTGCATCGTACTGGCCGTCCCTGTGGCACTAGCTTGCGTGGCGATTGAAGTTGACTCGCCAGGGAAGCCATTCTTCCGCCAGGAGCGAATTGGCAAGGATGGTAAACGTATCTATATTTTCAAGCTACGCACCATGGTCTCGGATGCCCATGATCATCCCGAGAAGTACATGGCCACCGAGCAATTGGTCCAGTGGCAACGCGAGCAGAAGGTCGACAAAGACCCTCGCATTACCCGAGTGGGTCGTTTTCTTCGTCGTACGTCGCTCGACGAGCTCCCGCAGTTCATTAATGTTCTCACGGGCGACATCCCTTTGCGCATATTAAAAACGCGCCCGGAGTTCTCTGAGAAATCCGGGCGCGTTCGCGCTCCCACCAAATCTAGCACGAACAAAGAAAAGGCGTTTTCGCAGGTCGTGAGCTGTTTCGTAAGCGATCTGCGGATGCGTTGCGTCTCTGGGTTCGATTGTAACTGCATCGGCGGTATGGAAACCCAATTTCTTGCAAAACCCGTTTTCGGTGTGTCCCCTGAACATACGGGAGCTCTGTTTGAAAAGTCAAATAATGGGCTGGCTGAAGCAGCATGGTAATTGATAGCAATAAAGAAAATGGAGGCGGTAGGCCGGAAATGGAATCAACTATCAGTGCGTTTTCCGCTAATGAGACAGCGCTTGATTCTAACAGTGCTTGTTTTTACGTAGACAAACGCCAGGATGTGGCCTCGCCGGAATTTGATTTAATGCAACGAAGGGCTGCAGCACAAGTTGATGCCAAAGGCAAATACGAGCCTTGTTTGAGTGAACATGGGATTCCTAACGACGTCCTTGCGAAATTGCTTCCCGGCGATGATGTCGTCGAATTGGTTGAGCCCAAGGTCGGTGGCGGGCTAGGCTATCGTTTCATCAAGCGTGCGTTCGACGTCGTGAGCTGCGGATGTGCCTTGATCGTGCTTGCCATACCCATGGTGATTATCGCCGTGAAAATTAAGATTGAGAGTCCCGGGCCTGTCATCTACTCGCAGAGGCGAGTTGGCAAGAGCGGTAAGATTTTCAATGTGTACAAATTTAGAAGTATGTATACCGACGCTGAGGCTCGCGGTGCGCAATGGGCCGTCGGGGATGACCCTCGGGTCACTCCGTTTGGTAAGTTCATGCGAGAGAAACGTATTGACGAGATTCCTCAGTTTTGGAACATCGTAAAAGGGGATATGAGCTTAATCGGACCTCGTCCTGAAAGGCCGGCGTTTTGCCAAGAGTTCGAGAAGAGGATTCACGGTTGGGGTTATAGGACGCTTGTGCGGCCGGGCCTTTCGGGCCTGGCGCAGGTGACGGGCGGTTACGACCTGCTTCCGAAGGAGAAGGTTGTGCTGGACCTGGAGTACATCGAACAGCGAAACGTTGCGCTCGATCTAAAAATCATACTGAAGACGCTTGGCGTCATATCTACGGGTGAGGGGGCGCGATGAGCGAGTTCGTTTTGCCCGAATATACTGTTCTCATGTCTGTGTATAAGAACGACAAGGCCGAGTACCTGGATGCTGCCATTGATTCCATGGTGGTTCAGACCGTTGCGCCTCACGACTACGTTGTTGTGTGCGATGGTCCGTTGACCGCAGAGCTTGATGCCTGCTTGGAAGGTTGGGAAGAGCGCTTGGGCAGTGCTTTGAACGTCGTGCGCTTGGTGGAGAACCATGGCCTGGGCTACGCCCTCAATGCAGGGCTGCACGAGTGCGGGTGCGACGTCGTAGCACGTATGGATGCGGATGACATCTCGCGCCCCGGTCGCTGCAAGGTTCTGCTTTCGAAGATGGTTTCGGAGCGGCTTGATCTTGTGGGCGGGGCTATAGAGGAATTCGACCGCGAGCCGGGGGACATGGGGGCGGTGCGCATGCCACCGCTCTCGAAAAAGGACATAGACACATGGTTGAAGGGAAGGAATCCCTTCAACCATGTGTCCGTCGTGTTCGACAGGCGCATGGTTGAGCAAGCGGGCGGCTATGAGCCGTTCCCCTGGATGGAGGACTACTGGCTTTGGGTGCGCATGATAGCTGGGGGCTGCCACTGTGCCAATGTGCCCGATGTATTGGTCGACGTGCGCACCGGAGAAGGCATGTACGCCCGCCGCTCTAACAAGGCCTACCTGAAAAGTCAAGTGTGCTTTTTCTCGGAGCTGCGCAGGCTCGGTCTGGTCGGCCGCGCCGGGCAGGCGAAGGCCGTCGCCGAACGCGCAGTCGCCACGCTGCTGCCGACGGGACTGGTGAAACTGATGTACAACAAGTTGCTGCGCACTAAGGTTGGTGATTGCCGTGGGCGCTAACGCCATGCCGCTTGTGAGTGTGATTATGCCCACGTATCGCCGGGAAGGCACGTTGAGGCGCGCTATCAAGAGCGTTTTGGGCCAGACTTATAAAAACCTTGAGCTTATCGTAGTGAATGACAATGGTGACGACGGACGGTTTACTCCTGTCGTGAGAGATGCTGTTGGCTCTTTTTCCAAAATCGACGGCAGAGTGCGCCTGCTAGAGCCCTCTGTCCATAAGAACGGGGCTTTCGCCCGAAACAGGGGCGTCGAGGCGTCCTCCGGCGAACTGCTGGCATTCCTGGACGACGATGACTGGTGGGAGCCAGAGAAGATCGCTCGGCAGGTTGAAGTTTTCGCCTCGCTTTCCGACGAGTGGGGTGTGGTCTCCTGTCGCGTGAAGCGCTACAGGGGTGACGAGCTCATCAGCGTCCTTCCCAAGCATCCTGACGGCTACGTCTACAAAGATATAATGCTTATCGTGTCAGACTTCGCGACCGGAACGCTCATGGTGCGACGGTCGCTCTTCGATGAGGTCGGCGGGTTCGACGAGAATCTCGTGCGTCACCAGGACCTCCAGCTGCTCATAGAGCTGACCTATAGGAAGAAGCTGATGCAGCTTGACGAGCCGCTCCACTGTTGCGATGTGAGCGACGATCAGAACCGGCTTGGGCCCAACGACCTTGTCGAGGCGAAGAGGGCCTTGTTTGAGTCGGTAGCCAATGTGTACGGTAGCCTGAGGTCTTCGGAGAAGCGCGCTGTGGCTGCGGCGCACAGGGCCGAGGTCGGGCGCATGAGAGTAAAGAACGGCGAGACGCTAAAGGGCGCTTTCGACATCCTCGGGCTGCTCGTCGCCCCCGAGGCCTTTGCAAAAACCATCGACAAGGCGCTGCTAAGGGCTCGCGGCAACCGCGAGGCTCGAAAGGCTGGCGATGTCTCGTGATGGCGAGTGAGGTAACCATGGCGACAACACATACAAAGGTGCACGCGCGGCCTGATGAGAAGCTTTCCGTCTTTGAGCAGAGGATGGTTGACTGGTTTCCCGCCGTGGCACTGTTCATCTTCGTCGCCTACCGCGGCCTTCGCGACACTATCGCCTCCATGGTTGGTGTGTACGGCTTGGTCGTGTATGCCCTGACAGGTGCCGCCTGGTTCTTGCTCGCGGTCTATTGGCTGCGGGGCGGGCTGAGAATCACCAAACGATTCATCCTACTTCCGGCAGTTGTTTTCGCGGTGTTCGCGTTCTACATGGCCGTGCGGCATATCGATGGCTTCATATTCAAGGAGTACGCGCTACCGCAGGCCATAAACCCGATGGGCGGCATGGTTGCGTTCGTCTTCCTGGCCTCGCAGAACGATGCGGGTCGCGTCGATGCCGCTCTGAAGCTCGCCACCGTGGTCATGACGTTGTTTCTGCAGTCGTCGCTGGGAAGCGTCATGCAGGCGACGACTGTCGCCGGCTACGATATGGGCTTGGGCTTCGATGCGCTGTTCTTCGCCCTGCTCTCGCTGCACTTTATCGTGGACTGCAAGGGTGCGAGGAGTCTGCCGATGACGGTGGTTTGGGCGGTGTGCGCAGTGTCCAACGTGGCGTTGATTCTTTCGTACGGTTCCCGCGGCCCACTGCTCGGTCTCATTGCGTTCGCGGCACTAAGGTTCCTCGTGTACGTTTTTGGGTCGAAGGGTTCGATCTTGAGAAAGCTTCTTGTGTCGGCGCTCGTTGTCGGCGTCGCCGCGATTTTAGCATTCTTCCTCAACGACCTCGTCACCGTGCTCAATCACCAGCTCAATTCGATGGGGATAACCTCAAGGACCTTGGAGAAGTTCCTGTATGCCGATATCGCAAGCGACAGCGGACGCTCGGCGATTTGGGGCGCCCTCATCCCGCAGATCACGGCTCTCGGGAACGGGCCCTTCTCGGACCAGGCGTTCCTCGGACAGGGGAACTACTGCCACAATTTCATACTCGAGGTCTTCTATGACTTCGGGGTACCCCTGGGCCTCGTGCTACTCGGAGTGCTCGTGTACTTCCTGGTCAAGGCTTTCCGCAGCTGCGGCACATCGCCGTGGTTCCCGCTCTTCCTGACTTTGTTCGCGTTCTGCATCGGGCGCCTGGCGCTTTCCGGCACGTTTTGGACCGAGACATACTTCTGGGGTCTTCTTGCCGTGATGGGGCTTTGCACCGCCGACCTCAAGAGGGCTTCGGGAGCCAAGGGGCTGGGGGAGGCGGAGTCCTGATGACGTCGAGACGCTACAACGCGGTGCGCAACATCGTCTGGGCGGTCATCAACAAAGCGATGGTCATCATCATGCCGTTCGCCGCGCGCACGGCTATGATCTACTACCTCGGCGTTGAGTACACTGGCCTGGGGAGTCTCTTCACCTCGGTGCTCACCGTGCTCTCGCTCGCGGAGCTCGGCTTCAGCAGCGCGATGGTGTTCAGCATGTACGAGCCAATCAATAAGGGCGACGAGGAGAAGGTCTGCGCCCTTCTGAACTTCTACCGCCTGGTGTACGCGGTCATCGGCCTGGCCGTGCTCGTCGTGGGACTCGTGTTCATGCCCTTCCTGCCCTCGCTCATTAGCGGCAGCGTGCCGGGCGGGATCGACATCTATGTGCTGTACGGCATCTACCTAGCTAACACGGTGGCGGGGTACTTCCTCTTCGCGCACAAGGTTTCCCTGCTGACCGCGTACCAGCGCGGCGACGTGGTGAGCAAGGTGGGCCTCGCAACGAACGTGGGGATGTACTCCCTCCAGATCGCCGCGCTCGTGCTCACGCAGAACTTCTATGTCTACGCGGCGCTGCTGCCCCTTTCCACGATCGCCAACAACGTCGCCTGCAATGTGCTTTCGAAGAGGCTCTTCCCGAGCATCTCCTGCAGGGGGAGGCTTGGCCGAGAGAGTATCCGCGACATAGCCAAGCGCGTCTCGGGCGTGTTCCTATACAAGCTCAGCTCGACTACTAGGACGTCGTTCGACAGCCTCGTCATCTCCGCTTTCCTCGGCTTGGCCGTGCTTACCCAGTACCAGAACTACTACATGGTCGTCAGCTCTGTGTCGGGCATGCTTGCCGTCGTGATAAACGCCATCACAGCCAGCGTCGGCGACGGCATTGTGTCGAAGTCGCGCGAGGAGAATTACAGCGACTTCAGGGTGTTCATCTTCCTTTACATGAGCGTCGCGGCGGTCTGCGCAGCATGCTTAGCATGCCTGATTCAGCCTTTCATGCGGATATGGGTTGGCGAGGACCTCGCGGTGGCGGACAGCCTGTCTATGCTTTTCGTCCTGTACTTCTACGTTCAAACGATGGGCGACATCGTCTACCTGTACAGGACGGCGGCCGGGCTTTGGTGGCAGGACCGCGTTCGGCCCGTTGTCGAGTCGGCTGCCAACATCGCGCTCAACCTGCTTTTCGTGCAGGTTTGGGGATTCGCTGGAGTGCTGCTCGCGACAGTCACGACGCTCATTGTCATCAACTTTGGGTGGGGCGCACACATCCTGTTCAAGCATTACTTCAGGCGCGGCATGGGCGGCTACCTGGTCCTGCAGGCGCGGCAGTTCGCTGTCGCGCTTACAGCCTGTGCTGTCGCGTATCTGGCGTGCGGCTTTGTTGACGTGCCCGGTATCCCCGGGCTGTTCCTGAAGCTCGCGTGTGCCCTTCTGTGTTCCACGGCCGTACTGTGGGTCATCTCGTTCAGGACTGAGCTCTTTAAGCAGAGTGCGGCCTTCGCGGGGGGGACCTTGCGGCTTCTGTCCAAAAAAGCATCTCGATAAAGGAGTCAACTATGGAGTTCATCAACCTCAAGAAACAATACGAGCTGATTCGCCCCACGCTCACGGCGAAGCTCGATGATATTATGGCGCAGGCCCACTTCATTGGCGGCCCCGAAGTGGGGGAGTTTGAGGACAGGCTTGCCGGGTATGTTGGCCGCAAGTACTGCCACGGCTGCGGGAACGGGACTGAAGCCCTTCAGCTTGCCTACATGGCGTACGGTATCGGAGTCGGCGACGCCGTGTTCTGCCCGGCTATGACCTTCATCGCATCCGTTGAGCCAGCTGCTATGCTCGGCGCGACGCCCGTCTTCTGCGACATCGAGCCCGACACCTATAACCTGTCGCCTGATTCCCTGCGCGAGCAGATAGAGCGAGTGGAGCGCGAAGGCGTGCTGAGGCCTCGCGCAGTCGTTGCTGTGGACTTCTTGGGCAATCCCGCCCGTTTCGACGAGATTTCCGAGATTTGCCGCGAGCACGGGTTGCTGCTCATCGAGGACGCTGCGCAGGGCACCGGTGCCTCTTACAAAGGTGGGCGCTGCGGCTCGTTCGGCGACATCGCGTGCACGAGCTTCTTCCCCTCTAAGCCTCTGGGCTGCTACGGTGATGGCGGCGCCGTGTTCACCAACAACGAGGAAGTTTCGGAATTGATCTCTTCCCTGAAGGTTCACGGTAAGGGTTCGAGCAAGTACGACAATGTGCGTATCGGCATGAACTCCCGCCTGGACACCGTGCAGGCCGCGGTGTTGCTCGCCAAGATGGACTTGCTTGATGACGAGATGAAGAAGCGCCAGCAGGTCGCCGCGCGCTACTGGGACGCGTTCGAGGGCAAGATTCAGACCCCCAAGATTACCGAGGGGTCGGCGAGCTCGTTCGCGCAGTTCGTGCTCATCGCCGAGTCCCAGGAGCAGCGCGACGCCGTCGTGGCTGCCATGAAGGCCGCCGGCGTGCCCTCGCTCATCTACTACCCGAAGCCTCTGCACCAGATGAAAGCGTTCGGCGAGTCGATGGGACATTTCCCCAACGCTGAGCGCTATGCGCAGTGCAACTTCGGCATCCCGTTCTCGCCCTACATCACTGAGGAGGAGCAGGGCCAGGTGGTCTCTGCCGTCCTCTCAGCCCTTTAGAACCCGTCTGACGGAAGGAAACCCCATGAAGTACGCCCTTATCGGCTGCGGCAGGATCGCGGTCAATCACATCAAGGCGGTGTCGAACAACGGCCTGGAGCTCGTCGCCGTCTGCGATATCGACCCGGCTAAGTTCAATATTATGTTCGAGAAGGCCGGCTGCGGGGAGTTCTCCGGGACCGAGCGGTGCACGGACTACGTGTCCATGCTCGACGCTCACCCCGAGATTGAGCTCGTTGGCATCGCCACTGAGAGCGGCAAGCACGCCGAGATCGCGCTAGAGTGCATCTCGCGCGGAGTCAACGTCATCATCGAGAAGCCTATGGCTATGTCCATGGAGGATGCCGACAAGATTATCGCCATGGCCGAGGATAAGGGCGTCAAGGTCGCGGCTTGCCATCAGAATCGCTTCAATCGGGCCATTCAGAAGCTGAGGGGGGCTGTCGAACAAGGGCGATTTGGGAAACTGTCCCACGGGTCCATCAATGTGCGCTGGAACCGCGGGAGGTCCTACTATGAGCAGGCGTCATGGCGCGGCACCTGGGAGCAGGATGGCGGCACGCTGATGAACCAGTGCATCCATGGCATCGACCTGCTCAGGTGGATGCTGGGAGACGAGGTTGAGGAGGTCTACGGCGCGACGCGTCAGCGCTTCCATGACTACCTGGAGGCCGAAGACGTGGGTGTTGCCGTGCTGAAGTTCAAGAACGGTGCTGTCGGCACCGTCGAGGGCACGTCGAACGTATATCCGAAGAACCTGGAGGAAACGCTCTACGTCTTCGGCGAGAATGGCACTGTGAAGGTCGGCGGAACCTCTGCCAACAACATCGACGTGTGGGAATTCGCTGACGAGACCGAGGCCGACGCCGAGGCAAAGGGGCTACAGGAAGTCACAAGCAACGTCTACGGCAACGGGCATACCGCCCTCTATGCCGACATGGTCGACGCTATCGAAAACGACCGTGCGCCTTATGTGGATGCCGCGGCTGGCAGGAACGCTCTGGAGATTGTGCTCGCTATCTACAAGAGCCAGAAGACCGGCGAGCCGGTGAAACTGCCGCTGCGTGGTTTCGCCTCGACCGATATGGCCGGCGAGTTCGGCAAGTAAGGAACAGAGTTGCCTTTCATCAAGCACATCAAGACCATGGCGCGGGTGGGCTTGGGCCCTTCAATCAAATGGGCGCGCGACCGCTTCATCGCGCACTTCGTGCCTGCAATCCATGCGAGGCGTTGGGCCAGGCGTGCCTCAGACCCCGGCTATAGCGGTCTTGCCGACGAGCCGCGTGAGGTGCCGTTGGTGTTCTCGCTGACTACCTTTCCTGCTAGAACGGCGACCGTGCACGTGGTAATCGAGTCGCTGCTTATGCAGGACTGCAAGCCCGACGCGCTGGTGCTGTGGTTGGCGCGGGAACAGTACCCGGGCGGCGAGGCCGACCTGCCGGAGAGTTTGATTGGATTGAAGAGGTACGGTCTCGACATACGCTGGTGCAGTGACATGCGCTCGTACAAGAAGCTCGTGCCAACACTGCGCGAGTTCCCGGGGGCTGCGGTGATAACGGCGGATGATGATATCTACTACGGCCCGCACTGGGCCAGGAAGCTCTACCGGGCGTACCAGGAGAATCCAGGGGCGGTGCATTGCCACCGGGTGACGAAATTCTCTAAGGACGGGGGTCAGTGGCGCGCTTCTCCCGGCGGATACGATGTGTATCCGTTTGCGACCTACCTCCATAAGCTGACGGGGGGCAGTGGCGCACTCTATCCGCCCGCGCCACTGCCCCCCGAGATGGTGGACGAGTCATTGTTTATGGAGATCGCTCCGACCAACGACGACATCTGGTTTTGGCTGATGGCGGCACGTGCGGGCCTGCCTTGTAACGTGGTGCGGGGCAGTGAGCCTGCGCTGTTTTATGTGGAAGGTTCGCAGGAACAGGCGCTCACCAAGGTGAACGACCAGGGTGAACGGCTGTTCTGGAAGCAGTTTGGCGCAGTACTGGAAAAGTTTCCCGATGCTGCCGGGATTCTCGACGACGAGTGGGAGAGGGTCGCCGCCTGGTGCGGCTGCGGCCGCGTTAAGGAGGGCTAGACCTTGCCAATCGATATGAAGCTAAGACGTCTCGCGGCGAGCGTGGCGACATACGGCCCGGCATATCTGGTGGAGCGTGCGCTTTCGCCGCATGACCAGATGGGACGTCTCGCCTGCATGCGCAAACGCCAGGCGCGATACGCTAGTATGTCGCGGGATGAGCGGGCAGACGAGCTGTGCCGGCTGTTCTATTGCGGCACCGGAAGGAAGCTAGACCTGTCCGATCCGAGGACTTTCGACGAGAAGATGCAGTGGCTCAAGCTCTACGGCGGGTCGCCACTGCGGACGCGACTCATCGACAAGGTGGAGGCTAGGGAGTGGGTCGCCGATAGGGTTGGCGAGAAGTACGTCGTGCCTCTTCTGGGCGTGTGGAATTGCTTCGACGACATCGACTTTGAGGCGCTGCCCGAGCGTTTCGCGTTGAAGTGCAACCACGGTGCGGGCTACAACATCATCGTCCATGACAAGACCAAGCTCAATCTGGCCGACGCGAAGCGCAAGGTGGACGCGTGGATGAGTGAGAACTATGCCTATGGCCATATGATGGAGCTGCAGTACGAGGGTATAACTCCCAAGGTGTTTGCTGAGGAGTATATGGAGAACGCCGGTGGCGATATCTATGACTACAAGATTTACTGTTACGACGGCGAGCCGCTCTACACCCAGTTCCTCTGCGACAGGGCGACTGGCCTGCGCATGGCATATTTCGATAACGACTGGAACAAACAGGCGTTTCGATATTCTCAGCACGCTCTCATTGCTGAGAATATCGAGCGTCCTGAGAATTTCGATGAGATGCTCGACGTGGCGAGGGCGCTCTCGCGGGGTTGGCCCTTCGTGCGCGTCGACCTGTACCGCCTGGATGACGGTACAATCAAGTTTGGTGAGATGACCTTCATCCCCGCTGGCGGCATGATTGACTGGGTGCCCGCGAGCGCCGATCTGATGCTCGGCGAACCCATTGGGCTTTCGTTCGAGAAGGCCAGGAGGTAGCCCATGCGCGTGCTGATTATCGCCCCTTATTTCGCCCCCAATCCCGAGGTTGCCGCCGTTCGTATGGTGAGCCTGTCGTCGCAGCTCGTCTCCGACGGCCATTCCGTTACCGTGCTGTGCCTCTCTCGCGAGGGGCTGCTGCGCGAGAACACGCCCGAGGAGCTGACTGCGAGCGTACCCGACGGCGTGCGGACCATACGTTTCGACTTGGGCTACTCGACCGCGCCGCTGGTGGCCGATTATCTGAACGGCAAGCGGTTCGCTCGAGTCCTTTCGGGCCTGGTGGACCCTGCGGACTACGACGTCGTGCTCAACACCTGCGGGCCGTACTACCCGCTGGAGGCCGCGTCGACCATCGGGCGTTGGGGAATCCCCTACGTGCTGGACTTCCGCGACCTGGGTGCTATCAATTATAGGCCTGCGATTGTATCGGGTTCTGGGGCCGGCGCGGCCAAAGCCGCGCTCAAGCGGCTCTATGGCAAGCTCATAAAGCGCCGCGAGCGCAGGGCGGTGGGTCTGGCCGACCGCGTTATTTGCATCAGCGACATCGACCTTGAGGCGATGGAGCGGACCTACGGCCTGGGCGCGAAGGCGAGCGTCGCCACCAACGGCTTCGACGAAGCCAGGCTCGGTTCCATTCGTCCAAGTGGCGAGAAGCCCTTTGAGCTCACCGCCGCCGTTTTTGGCAAGTTCATGTACTACGACAAAGACAAGGCGGCTGCCATTTTGGAGGCGCTTTGCGAGATGCGGGCGTGTGGCGTTGACGCGGGGCTCGCCCACATCGGCAAGAAGTACGACTGGATCGACGGAGTCATGGAGTCCAGGGGCATCGATTCGGCTTGCTACGCGAACCTTGGGCTGATGGAGTACCAGGCAGGCATGGCGCGTCTGGGAGACGCCGATTTCTTCGTGGTAGAAGACACCTCGCCTGACGACGTGGGTACCAAGATCTACGACTACATCTTCTGGAACAAGCCGGTTGTCGCAGTGGTGCCGCCGGAGGGGCCGCTCGCCAAGTTGCTCTCGGACTTTGCCAACGGTTTTGTGTGCACGACGAGCGACGAGGTTCGCGCTGCGGTAGAGAGGATCGCGGCGGAGCGTTTGCATTGTCTCGACCCGAACCTCGACCGCGACCGGTTCTCGCGTAGGCACCAGAACAAGATTATCGAGGGCGTGCTGGAAGACGCCGTCAAGGAGGCGCGAGAGAAATGATTCGCACCAAGGAAGACCTGCGCCGCTATATGGAAGCTGACAAGAGGATGCTCGAACGGGGGGGGGTCGTCCCGATCCTGTGGATTACGTCTGGAAGTTCGAGCGGCTGCTGCGCCGGTCGGAGTACTGGCACAACCGGCCCAAGACGCCCCTCACCATGTTTTGGGGCAAGTTTCTCTCGCTATGGCTGGCGCGCATGGAAACTCGGCTTGGGTTCTCAATCCCGCTCAACGTCTTCGGCAGCGGGCTCAGCATCGCACGCGTTGGCCCTATCGTCGTCAGCCCCTATGCGCGCATCGGTAGGAACTGCAGGATTCACGTGGGCGTGAACATCGGCACGCGGGCTGGCGTGCCCGATGGGGCTCCGACCATCGGCGACGACGTCTACATTGGACCGGGTGCGAAGCTGTTCGGGCGCATTGAGGTGGCCGACCGCATCGCCGTGGGGGCGAACGCCGTGGTGAACAAGAGCTTCGGCGAGCCGGGTATCTCTATCGGTGGAGTGCCAGCCAAGAAGATCAGTGACAAGGGAAACCCCGACTACAAGGGAGGTAAGCCTGAATGATAAAGGAGCTAGCCAAGAGAATCCTCTATCCGCATGCCCACTCGTCCGAGGCGTTCGCGGACTATCTTAGGCGCAGGGGCGTCGAGGTCGGCGAGGGGTGTTACTTCTTCGACGCGCAGACCATCAACGTCGACCTGCAGCGGCCGCATATGCTTCGGTTTGGGAAGTACGTGAAGGTAACCGGGTATGTGCACATTCTCTGCCATGACTACAGTCGTTCGGTCGTATTGCAGTCGGGGGGGGGTGGTCACTTCGGTGAGGCTCGCGAGACCGTTATCGGAGACAACGTTTTCATTGGGACTCACTCCATTGTGTTGATGGGGACTCGCATCGGCGCCGATTCGATTATAGGCGCCGGAGCGGTTGTCTCGGGGACGTGGCCCGAGGGCTCGGTCATCGCGGGCAACCCGGCGCGACTGGTGTGCACGCTGGATGAGTTTGCGGAGAAGCGCGAGAGGCGCGAGCTTGCGGGCGCCGTGGAGTTTGCGACGACTTTCAGGGAACGTAACGGTGTATGGCCGAGCTTGGAGCAGATGACAAACGCCTTCGCATGGCTGTATCTGCCGCATACCGAAGAGACGCTGCACGAGCATGAGGGGCTTTTCCGCCTCAACGGAGTTGACCCCGAGGTTTTGAAGAGAGCATTTCTTGCTTCGAAGCCGAGGTTTAACAGTTATCAGGAATTTTTAGATTATTGCGCCCAGGGTGGGCATGGAAACTAGGAGAAGATCGAATGAAGATTGCAGTCGCCGGTACTGGCTATGTGGGCCTTTCGCTCGCCGTCCTTTTGTCTCAGCACAATGAAGTGCACGCGCTGGACATCGTCCCTGAGAAGGTGGAGAAGATCAACGCCTTCCAGTCGCCCATTCAGGACGACGAGATTGAGCGTTTCCTGGCCGAGGCGCAGGAGCGGAAGCGCGAGCTCGATCTGCACGCCACCGTTGATGTGGCGGAAGCGTATACCGGCGCGGACTACGCCATCGTGGCCACACCGACGAACTACGACTCCAATCGCAACTTCTTCGACACGAGCTCGGTGGAGGCGGCGATTGCGGCTATCCGCTCGGTGAACCCGACGGCATGGATTGTTATTAAGTCGACCATCCCTGTTGGTTACACCGCGAGCCTGCGCGAGCGCTTGGGCGACAATCGCATTTTCTTTAGCCCCGAATTTCTGCGCGAGAGCAAGGCGCTTTACGACAACTTGCATCCCAGCCGTATTGTAGTGGGTGCTCCGAAAGACGATTCCGAGGCCGTGGCAGCTGCCGAGGAGTTCGCCGAGCTTCTTGCTCAGGGTGCGGACCCTATCGAGCTTACCCGCACCAATGCTGACGGCACGACGGGCATTGCCAAACTTGTTCTGGGCACGACCGAGGCCGAAGCGGTAAAGCTTTTCGCAAATACCTATTTGGCGTTGCGTGTGGCCTATTTCAACGAACTCGACACGTACTGCGAGGTGCGTGGCCTTAACACTCGCGACGTTATCGACGGCGTATGCTTGGAGCCGCGCATTGGCGCCCATTACAACAACCCGAGCTTCGGCTACGGCGGTTACTGCCTGCCCAAAGACACCAAGCAGCTGTTGGCGAACTACAAGGACGTGCCCCAGAACCTGATTGAAGCCATTGTCGACGCCAACCGAACTCGTAAAGACTTCGTCGCCGACGAGGTGCTGCAGATGGTGTGGGATAGGGTCTACGAGGGCAAGAAAAAGCCCGTCGTCGGCGTGTACCGCTTGACCATGAAGTCGAATAGCGACAACTTCCGCGCGAGCTCCATCCAGGGCGTCATGAAGCGCGTCAAGGCCAAGGGTGTGCCTGTGGTGGTCTACGAGCCTACGCTCGACGCGCCGGAGTTCTTCGGCAGCGAGGTCACGCACGATTTGGCCAAGTTCAAGGCCGAGAGCGATGTGATTGTGGCGAACCGCTGGAGCGATGATTTGGCTGATGTTGCTGATAAGGTGTACACGAGGGACTTGTTCAAGAGGGACTAGCGCAGACGGGATCTCTGTTTGAGACTCTGCTGGATTGAATCGAGGGGTGTATCGGCTTGCGCTGGTGCGCCCCTCTTTTAGTTTGGGCGTGAGGTGGGTTTTGGGTTTGGCTTGGGTGGTGCGTGCGTGTGGGGTGCTGCGAGACGTATGTTGGGCGTGCTGGCGACGGGATCGCTCGCGAGAACCTCGCCGTCGCGCGTCGCGACGCACGCCCAGTGCGACGACTTCCCGACATCGAGCCCTATGACGATTTCCAGCCTTCTCGGTGGTGCCATGGTGATATCCTCCAATCGTCAGATCGATTGGAAGCCCTCCCTGCGACACCCACATTACCTGGCCATGGCGCCCGCGCCCGGCAGTTTCCTATCAGTCGTTCGGAGCGGCGAGCGCCTCCGGTGGCAACGCCCCCCGGCCCTCTTCGGGGCAGGGGCAGACGGCCATCCGGAGGCGCCCGATCGGCGGCCCCTCGGGGCTTGCCCGTATCGTAGGCAATGCGCCGAATGCTCGCCACAGAAGCTCATCGGTGGCTTATCTCGGACTGTAATGGGGCGAGCGGAAAGCACAAACGCATGAAGGCGGTTCAGATGGGCGACCCGCGCGTGAACCTCGTGGGCAGGGCGTTCGACGTCGAAGCCCGCAACAAGCTATGGGTGGGCGACATCGCCTGCATCGGAACGGGCGAAGGATGGCCCTGCCTCGCAACCGTGATCGACGCGTTCCATAGGAAGGTCGTGGGCCGGTCGATGTTCGGGCGCATGACCGAGAAGCTGGTCACGGATGCGCTCGAGCAGGCAGTCGGAAGGGAGAGCCCGCCCGACGACTTCAGCCTCGTCTTTCACGATGACTAGGGTTCCCAGCACGCTTCCCGGGCGTTCCAGCGCTCGAGTTCCTCGATCCTTTTGCGGAGCTTCACGATCTCGTAATCCCTGTTGACCTTCGGGCTTCCGTTTCCGGGGAAGGCGTTCTCGCCCATCTCCTCGTACTCCTGCGCCCACTGCCTGAGCGTCGAGTCCTTGATTCCGAGCTTCCTCGCAAGGTCGACGGCCCTCATCTCGCCGCCGAGGACCACCCGCGCCGCCGCTATCTTGAACTGTTTATCGTAACGCTTCCTCTTCTGGGTCATATAGAACACCTTTCGCCCTTAACTTGGTGTCCAAGAAATCTTGCCCTTTCCACCTAACCGGACCGATTCGGTCCAACTATTCGTCCGCATCCCCTTACCTCCAGCTATTCGTCCGCGCCCCCTCATCTTGTTGTTCGCCCAGATCCATCGATTTGATGATCGTTTGGGTCTTTGTCGCACGGTATCCTTCGAGTGTAACCAGAACTGTATTTCCTTGGGAGGCGAATCTATGCAGACATTGATGTCTCTTCGCACAACCGACGGGCTTGATAAAAGGGGCCTTGGCATAGGCAAAAAGTGGCTCGCGAAAGACGAGGCTCGCCGTAAGCTGATGTGGGATTTGACACTGAAAATCAATTACAGCATTCAGGATTTCAACGCGACAATCGAAGGGGGGTTCAGCGGCGAGCCAAAAGATGTCATATACCTGATTGTCCTCGCTGATTGGATTAAGCGCTCTTACTGGCAAATCAAGAACTGTCTGCGTGACGATGTCTCGAAGGGATTTGAGTTCTCCGATTCCGCAAGGCTTGAGCTTAGTCTAGACTTCCTTGAGGCTATCCGCTCTTTCGTGGTCGCGCACCCGGAAGGAACCAACAAACATCCTAAGTACGGATTCAGCGGCGGGCGGATTTGTGTGGATGTCCGCACCAAGTCAATCATGGATGACTTTCCTAGAGCGAAGCTCTATCGCCTATACATAGAGGGCATCGTAGAGGCTGAAAGTGTTCGGGACGATGATGTCGTCCTGGTAACATACTCGGAAGATCCGAACGACGGCGGCGGACTCCATTTCCAAAGGGTTTGCTTTGACATGGGGGGATGTTCGCGATGTCGCTCAGCTCTACATTGACGCCCTTTACGAGCTCGATCGTTACGTATCGAGATTGAGGAAGAAGGACTTCGAGTGAGGCGTTCGCCGTAATCTTGTGGTCGTTCTCGTCAAGGCTTATCCGGTTTTTGATTTTTTGCCCGATGAATTATCTTGCCGCTCATGCGGATTTGCCGATTCGGGGATTGCTGTGGGACTATCAAGGCGTCGCTTTGGGCATTGTTTATAGAATAAGGATGGCAGCACGATTTCTAGGATGTTCGCGGGAGATACGAGGGGATTTTGTAATTTTCTTCTATAGCCTTCGTATCGGTTTTAGCATCGGTTGGTTAATTCTGATTCGCACAATCAGCGAGGTTGAATAGAGGTGCTTGTGGTTAAGAACTTCTTTGTCACTTGCGGGGTATGTGGATGCGTACACCGTGTGCGCATCCAGGCTGGGTTTGTTAATGACTATCCGGTTAGATACTTGTGTCCGCAGTGTCGGAACCGCATCGACGGAGCGGTTCGCCTTGACCCGAGCTGCGCTTTGATTGATTTTAATCTCGGCCCTGGCACGGTTGCCTCCATGGGTGGGAATTTAGATAGCGCCCGAGTTATGGTGGAGCTATCTGGTGAGCTTCCGTCATATAAAATATCTGTAGAACATTGCGCCTGCATGACAAGCCCCTTTATCAGGACCTCTGGGCTGATTCCGTTTGATGAATTCAGCGAGTACGTGAGCGATATGGTTTATTGCCTTCGTTATTACCGCGAAGACTGGCCTACCCTGAGGACCGCTTTTCAACTGTATTGCGATGGGCATGACGATTATGCGGATAAGGTTCTTTCAGAATTCGAACGGAAGCTGCTCGGCGAGGATAATCGACACTATCCCTTGCTGGGCCGAATCGCGAGGATGTCTTGGCTCGGTCTCCCCATGATTGCAGGAAGTGACGCGCATGAGCGCGCTGTTGAATGCGAAAAACTCGTTTCGGGTCTAGAGGCGGGGGCGCTTTCCAGTCTGGCGGGATATTGCGTCAAAACCGGTATGACTGCCAGGTCGCTGCTTGCTGAAATCAACAAAGTTCTGGATTCCGTAGCCGAATCTTATCCGGTTCTCCTCAATGGTTTCACTTTTCTTATGGCGGAAGATGCCTATGACTTGGAAAAGTACGGTACGTTCTGCTGCACTCCCAGTGATATTGAGAAGCTTTATTGTCGGGAATATGAGCTTATCGGCAGCCTGCTTGTTCTGTTTATCGGACTCGACAACATCGAACGCAACGGGGCGTTCGATGTCATGCCCACAGGCGTAGACCTAGGCGCAAGGACGTTCGACAAGCTTTCTGTGGCTCCTAAGGCAAAGCGATTCAACGCTGTCGGTACGGGCCCATTTACTGGCCTTATCAAGCAGTGTTGGAATCCGGTTCTGCGCAATGCATTTAGTCATAATCGGGCAGATTTCGACTGCGCGACTCAAGTCATTCGCACTTTGCGTGAGGATGGGACCAACGATTCTCGAGGCAACACCTATTTGCTTGAAATGGTTCGCGATTGCATTTTGATGGCTCGTGAGATTATGGTAATTCGCGAGGCCTTATTCCATTTCATTGGAAGAGGGCTGTGGTGACGATTGGGCTTAACGTTGATATGTATGCACGGCGTAAATCGTGGTGCGCATGCACGTCAATCATCGTGCCGGGGGTGTGCAAACGATATGCCAGCGACGATAATTCGGCCATCTCCGCGTTTGCGTTTGTAAGGCAAGGATCAAGGTGTGCTGCCTTAATGGGCATTGGCGCGTCGACGAAGGCAAACGACGCTATCTGCGAGTGTCTCCGTCACCCCGATAGACGTAGGAGGGGTGCCGTCAGCCATTGAAGCGGACATGCATGTCGTCTATGTGAGAGTGCTGCTTCATTTTATGCGGGATGGTCGCCACGGTTTAGGCGCTTCGCGTACATCGGTTTCGAACGTAAGGGCCGTATCGGCCGACGCCGGTGGCGACGAGCTTGCCTGGGCGCCTCGCCGTCGCGCGTCGCGACGCACGCCCAGTGCGACAACTTCCCGACGTCGAGCCCTATGATGATTTTCGGCCTTCTCGGTGGTGCCATGGTGGTATCCTTCAATCATCAGGCCGATCGGAAGCCCTCCCCGCGACACCCACATTACCTGGTCGTGGCGCCTGCGCTCGGCGGTTTCCTATCAGTCGTTCGGAGCTGCGAGCGCCTCCGGTGGCAACGCCCCCGGGCCCTCTTCGGAGCAGAGGCAGACGGCCATCCAGAGGCGCCCGAGCGGCGGCCCCTCGGGGCTTGCCCGTATCGTAGGCAATGCGCCGAATGCTCGTCACCGAAGTTCATCGGTGGCTTATCTCGGACTGTAATGGGGCGCCGTGTTCGTTCGCCCGTGGTCTCATCCGTGAAGGGCGTGGTCGAGTGGTCTGTGGGGCTTTTCCCGGATACCCGCGGGGCGAAGGTGCAGGTCGTGCGTTTGAATGAGAGGAGTCGGCATGAAGATTGATTTGCATTGCCATACTATCAAGGCGAAATCAGGCGACGGCGGGCGCGATATAGACCCAAATAGTCTCGCCGAGATTTTGGCAAACAACCAGGTTGGTATCGCCGCGATTACGAACCATAACCTCTTCGACTTTCCGATATACAACCAGTGCGTTGCCGCAGCGTCCGCTAAGGGCATTGACCTTTGGCCAGGCATAGAGCTAGACATTCGAGGCAAGTCAGGAGTGGTTGGCCACGTGATCGTCATAGCCGACCCTGCGCATGCGGAGCGGTTCTCTGATGTCTGCGATGACCTGATTCAAGGCGTCCGTCCTGACGATTTCATCCTTGGTTGGGATAAACTTGCGAACGCATTCGTCGGGCGGGGGTTCGATTTCATCGTGATGTCGCATTACCGCCCATTGAAGGGCAAATCTTTTAAAGATAAGGCACTGCCCTATGCCGACAATCAAGCGTTGAAAGCGAGTTTCCCAGCGGAAACCCCGTTCTTCTTCGAGCCTTCAAACCTTAAGCGTGCTGGCATCATGTATGCCGAGGGAGTTGATTGCCTGATAGGCTCGGATGTCAAAGACTGGAGCAAGTATCGCGAGTGTTCCCTCCCTGAAATCAAACTTGAGGTTAAGAGCTTCAACCAGTTTTTGCTCTTGCTTAGAAAGACGCCCGAAGCTCTCAAAACCATTATGGACAAGAAAACGTCAGAGCGAGTTGAAATTGCTTTGTTCGATGGCGATGCGGAGCTTGCCTTCCCCATCTACAACGACGTCACCGTTGTCTTTGGCGCCAAGGGGACGGGGAAAACGGCCCTCCTCAAGAAGATTGAGGCTCATTTCCGGGCGAAGGGATGGACTGACGTCTCTTCGTACTATGCGTCCGAGAACAACGACAAGTATAAGCAGATGGTGGCCGTGAAGCCCAGCGAGGAGGACTTTGCAAAGCTAGGTATCGACGATGCGGGTGATGAGTTCGTTAGCCTCAAGGCGTGGAGCGAACCAGCGGTCACTTCTTTTGTCAGCTACATCAGTTGGGAGGAGTACAACGCCGAGAAAACGGACATGGCGCGTTTTGGGTTTGCCTCAGCCTCTGTGCCCGAAGAACCAGACCTTGACGCAACGAGGGAGCTCATCGATGACTATAAAGCATTGATATCAAACGCCGGTAAAATTCTTAGCAGCAAGATTCTCGGGGCTTCCCTGGGCACCAATGAATTCAATGAACTTCAATCTGTGGTCTTGAGGCATGCTTGAGCGCGCAGGATTATGCGCGGGCCGATTTTGTTAGCACTTACGCGCTTCATCTCGAGAGCTTTACTGTCGAGAAAATGAAAGGCTATATTACTGCGCGAACGGGGAGCCCTACCAAGCCTTCGGGAACCGGGTTTTCGGCTTTCGCTTTGAGTTATAAAAAGGCGAGATCCGTTTTGAGCACGATTTTTGATTCTTTTCAAGCGAAGCCTTACGAGGAGAAAACTTTGCTCGGGCGCTTGGCTGAAAAAGGCGACGTCGTCCAGCATCGCAAATATTTGATAAACCCATCGCAGGCGACGAAGGTCTCCTATCTTCGCGATAAAGTGAAAGCTACCGCCTTAAAATCGTTGGTTACGGCTATAGGCGATGCATCGGATTTCGCTAAGACTCCGTGTGCGGAGTTGGCGTCGAAGATACTCGAGATAAACGCAGCAGCAGACCAGATGGGTGTAGCCTCGCTTAAGGACTGCCTAGGCGTCACCTCCTCGGTATCTTGTGGGGGAGATCCAAACTACGAACCCTCCAACGGGGAGAAAGCGATGATTGTTCTCGCTCATGCCCTATTCGACGATGACGCCTCCATCTATATCCTTGACGAGCCTGAGGCAAGTATGGGCAATGAGTTCATTAACGCGGTCATTGTGGATCGAATCAATAAACTGGCAAAAGCAAACAAGATTATCGTTGTGTCTACCCATAATGCCAATATTGCCGTCCGCACTTTGCCTTGGCAATCAATTTATCGCGAATACGATGGCGGCAGCTACTACACCTACGCCGGGAACCCTTTTTGCGATGAGCTTAGGGATATTGCTGGGGTTAAAGCACCTAAGGCATGGACGCAAGTGAGCATGGACACGCTCGAGGGTGGAGAAGACGCATTTATCGACAGGGAGATTGTTTATGGAAAACTCAACTAACGAAAACGCTCTGAATGCTGACGCTGAACAGCCTGTGATTACGGTCACGCTGCGTATGAACTCGGAGGGTAACGAGGTTCTTCACTTCGACGGTGCTGCGGAAAATTTGGACATCGATTTTACGAAAAGCGACCAGACCTCTCTGCGCAAGTTGTTCCGCTGGCTGCTCGACGAGCAGCTCAAACAGAGGGCCAGCTTGAAATTGGTGAAGGACCCTTCGGTCAAGAATGTCACCTATCAAAAGGTCGCCGATGACTATATCAGCGACCTTGACGCTGAGATTGATTCGTTTTTTATAAAGGAAGCGCAGGCTATAAAGGATCTGACGAGAACAATAGAGATAGCGCCCAGCAATGGGAGCAAACTCGAGGACGATTAAGTTTCAATTAAACATGAGGTGTTTGCAAAATGGGTACTGATGGCGCTTCGATAAAGAATGCCCTAAAAAAGGGCGGCATATTTTTTTGCGAGTTGGTGCGCGGGGTGGCTAACCAGCGTATCGCCGAGGAGCGCGAAGTCTCCTTTCGAGATGCTTCGGACGCAGGTATAGAGAAGACGGTTCGTGCGTTGTTGTTCGCTGACGTCTCTAGTGATCGGATTGTCTCGGTGACGCATGACGTCTGGGGCGTCTCAAGAGACGAGGTCTCTCGTATGGCACGTACTCTTAGACATAAGATTGCCCTTGAGAAGCTTGATGAATATCTTATCGCGTCTGGCGAAAGCGAACGTGATATAAGTGCTTTCTGCACCGAGTATGCAGTGCGCTTTCGGTTGACGCGCGATAGCGATCTCCTAAAGTTATGGAATGAGCCCGATAAGCTATATCGCAGGCTGCTGAAGCAGGGGAAGGCTTCAAACCCTCTCAATTTGCAGGGCCAGGTGAGGGTGGCTCATCGGGAGGGCGATTAGCGCTTTTTCTCTGGTGTTAATGCGCTTTGGGTTAGAGGCGGTTTTGCCGGCAACCGTAAATACATGCGATGCCGCGCATGCGTTTACGGCTTATGTCGCAAGTTGATGCGGCCATAGCTAGCGTTTTTCGTCGAGGTGTTGCTCTGCGAGACGGAATGACCCAAGCCGCTGACTGGCACGGCTGCCTGGCATAAAGAAAGACCCAGCATGCTGCTGGCTTTTTGGACCACGTGGATTGGGCAATCCGTTACAATGGCGCTGCCCGGAATCCGTCGGCTCGGGTGCTGTGTCGCAAACATGGAATGCGTCTGCCATGGCGAAGTATGCCTTCGGGTTGAGGTGCTGATCCAGGTTCGGGATGGACGTGCACGCGAGGACGATCACGGTCAAGGGAATCGACGGGAGCACTGCCGCGACTGCCGCGAAGCGCTTCGACGACGTGCCGGAGTCTTCGGAGATAGCATCATGGATGCAGGGCGAGTTCACCGGCCCCTGGTATGCCGCCCACGAAAGCGGCTGCACCGGCTTCCATCTCTGCGGGGAGCCGAGGGCGCTCGGCGTCGATTGCGACATGGTCGTGATCGCTAGCATCGCGCGCTCGGACTCCGACAGGAAGCGCAAGAACAACAGGCGCGACGCGTGGGACGGGCGCATAGAGCGCTGCCTCGCCGCCGATACGACCGTCAGTCAAAGAATGGTGCGCGCTCAACAAAGTGGCTGAGTCCAGCCTGCACGAATGGATGGTCCGCTTCCGCGAGGGGGATTCCGATTGCAATGTGGGCCCATTATTATGCGAGCCCATTCCTGTGAGTCGAAAAGGGTCCTCGAATGTGGCATGATTCAGCTTTCCTGCATAACATCACTTTACCACCGAGCTTCTGAACTGGGAATTCTCATGATTCGCGAGCGCCGTCCTTGGACTATTGGTCAATTCGGCCTGAAAAAGACCACATTCGAGGGTCTTTTTCAACAAATCTGAACTGACGTCAGAAATGCTGACCCCATTCGAAGCGCTTCGTGCTTGACGGGCCTTGAAGACGACGGCGATGAAGCGCCGACGATGCATGCGCTTAAAATCGCGCACATGCGAGACCCTTCGGGCCTTCTCGTGGGGCGGGAGTAGGAATGTGAGCGTAAAAAACAACCGCGTAGGAACGAGAGAACTCCCGGAGTTTTCCCATTCGCTTTGAGAAAAGACCGGGAGCTTTCCTATTTCTCATCGTCGCTGAGGGCTGAGGGATCAATGTCGATTATCGGGTCGTCGGCCATCCTGGCAGCCTTCTCGACCACTTCCGGCCTGAGTCCGATGCAGTACCGCAGGAGCTTAGGGCTGGTGGCGTAGCCGATCTAAGGAAATGCCCGCATCCCCTGATCACAGATCCAGATTCACTTTGCGATTTCGATGTAGTCGTCCTTGAGCTATGTGTGGCGTCGATATTTTCCCGTCTAAGAAATCTCAATTATTACAATCTCGATGGTTGAAAGTTCTGCTTATTCGCGAAATAAGTTGCGTTTGATATAATTAACCTGTAGGTTAATTATGCTATCGTTGCATCGACAAGGAGAGTAGATGGGGGAAGGTAATTGGCGGCTTAAGCAGATAGCTGATTTCTTCTATCTGCTCGTTAATGAAGGAGATGTTTCCGAGAAAAACATTCTTCAGAAGAGGTTTAAAAAGGACCTGAATGCGCTGAGTGCGCTTTATGATTTGATTGAAAGGGTCGATGGGCTTGGTTATGAGCTTGGGGTTGATTTTGCATTCAGCACAAATCGGTTTGATACGATCAAAAACACAAAGCTGAGTCTTATCGAAATACGCAGGTTTGGAAAAACCTGGCGAGTGGTTACTTACTGGAGCAAAAAGCAACGGGCTTTTGTGATGTTAGATGCTTTTGAATCGCATAAGCATAAGACTATGAATGAAATGCTGAAGCAAGTAGAGCCGTTGGCCCAAGAGGCGATTCGACTGATAGAGGATGGTGAATAACATGGCTATGAAGGTGTCGCGAGAGGAGTTCCTTGGTGTCGACGAGCCTTTAAAGCCGTCTTTTGACAATGTTGCGGCTAAGATGGCGTTGGATTTTGAGGTGGAAGTGTTTATGCGTCTCAATAAGCTAGGGCTCAAGCGCAAGGACTTGGCTAAGTTGCTTGGTGTAAGTCCTGCAGCAGTATCGAAACTGCTCACTGAGAATTCCAATATGACGCTTAAGTCCATGGCTAAGGTTGCAGTTGCCTTAGGCTGCGAAGTCTCGCCCATTCGTTTAACGGAAATCGACGATGTTGATTACGCTGGCCTAGATGGCGAAAACGGCACGGATACCGTACTTGTTCCTAAGGAGGTGCCGTTGATTGAATCGTTTGGTGGTGCGTTCTCAACCAGCGCGCTTGTTTCTAGAAGCGCGAGCGCTTCTTTCGGCGTCAAAGAGACGACCGCTCTGTCATTGGGGAGGATTGCGGCATGAGCGAGGGAAACTGGATTTCGCCCGTGGAAATTGTTGATTCGAAAGTGCTCGGGGTTAACTTATCGATAGCGGACGGATTCTCGGGCGGGGAAACGCACCTTTCCCTGACTATGAATTCTTCGTTCGCTTCGCCGATGATGGATGACGGCAATCGCGTATGCAAATGCGTTCTTGAAGCTGCGGGGGATTGGACGATTGACGAGAAGGGTGATGCGCCGGCCCTTTCTGCCTCATGCAAGCTTGGCATTGTTGTGGCGATACCGGAAGTGTCTTTATCTGATGTGGATGAAGGCGAAAGAGAAACATTTGTCATGGCCAATACGGTGTCCATTGCTTACGGAAAGATACGGGCCATTGTAGAGAACATAACCGCGGAAAGCATTGTGGGGAAGCAGACTCTTCCCGCTATTGATCCCTATGGATTTGTTGCTTCGCTTAAGTCAAAGGAAGATTCGGAATAGGGCCTCTGATGGCCGTTGATGCGGTTAGGGCGTAAGTGTATTCGTCGATCGTAAAACCGGAATATGGGACTGCGGTGGAAATCCTGGGCCAAAAGAGGGCGCTAGGAGAGTCGTACGGATGTGCGGCGCAGAGCAAAGGGTGAAGGTCATCGAGACGTTCATCAGGTTTGGCTGCAGCGCGGTCGACGTCATGGTGGAGCCGGCCACCTCAACCGCCACACGGTCCGCAACTGGTGGAAAGAGCGCCAGCTCGGCGGCGATGATCTGAATCAACTCCGATTCCATTGACGTGGAAATGCCCGTTGCTCATATCATGGGGAACGGAAATCGACTTGTCGACGGGAATGGGACGGATTCAGATTCACTTGACGGCCACGACCGCCTTCCCGTCGCAGTCGAGCGCTTCGTAGCTGACGAACATGGTGACGTCCGGTCTCACGGCGTCTCGCACCATGTTGGAGACTTGCAAGGCGCACCCGTCGGCGTCTTCGACGCCCAACACGTTTCCGTCGTTGTCGACGCCCGCGTAGACCGTTCCGCCGTTGCCGTTCGCGAAGGCGACAATCTCCTTCTTGATGCCGTCTTGCGCAACGGCCTTCAGCTCGACCGTCTCTGCCCCCCCAGAGCTTCATCCTGCTCGCCTTCCGATTCTTTTCTACCCATATTCTAACCATTCTACTAACCATGGTGATTAGAATGGTTAGAACCGAACTAAATCGAGGGGGGGGTGGTCGCGGCTCGATTGCGCGATTGAGATAGGGGAGCGTTTCATAGGGATTCCTCGCGGTTATGCGCTTCGTCATTTCGGTCTTTGTGCTACCGACGACTTCCGTCCCTGCTCCTGAATCTACCGCGATTTTGTTGGCGTCGATTTCATGCGGCTTCAACCCTCGCGATGCCATCGACGTGAGACGGTATGGCTTAAGCCGCTGACTGGCACGTCTGCCCAGCATAAAGAAAGGCCCGCATGCTGCTGGCTTTTTGGGCTGTGTGGATTGGGTAATCAAAAGGCAGGGATTCCCATCATCGACTTTACGCTGTCTTTTGGTTAGCCTTGCTTGAGGGTCTAACGTATGTACAGTATAATATATCTGCACATACGTCGATAGGAATATCATGTCTAGCTCTACTTTGACCATACGCATTGACGACGACTTGAAGCGCGGCGCTTCCGAGGTGGCCGATTACTACGGCCTTGACCTCTCATCGGTTACGCGCGCGTTTTACAAGCAGATGGTGAACACGCGCCGCATCCCCCTGACCTTCGCCCCCGACGAGCCCAGCATCGAGAGCCTCGAGGCTATCCGCGAGGGCGACGCCTTCCTGTCCTCTGGCGAGAAAGGCCGCTTTGACAACGCAGCCGATCTCATCGCGGCAGCGATGGCCTAATGAGCAGGCTCACGGCGGATTTCTCCGCTGCATTCTCTCGCGACCTCAAAAAGAAGGCGAAGCGGCGCAATTGGGATTTAGCTGAGCTGCAGAAGCTCATCGACCTGGTGCTGGAGAATACCCCCGAGTCGCTGGAGACTCTCAAGCGCCGCCACAACATGCACCGCCTGAGCGGTAGTTGGGCCGGGAGGAACGAGTGCCACGTGGCGAACTCCGGCGATTGGCTGGTGATATGGTCGGCCAACGACGAGGTCGCCTTCTTCGAGCGCACTGGCGGTCACGACGAGCTGTTCAGGTAGGAGGGATTGGCAAGTTGCGATAATGACGGACTTTCTCGTTAGAGGGATTGGTCTAACGGTTGGGGGCGTCTCGGTTCCCGGGAGCGCCGCTTATCCGGCAGTCGCCTATCCCCGGCAGGATTCCGTGGACAGCTAATCGCACAGCCTGGCGACCTCAGCTCCGCATTTCGCACAGCAACCCTCGATGAGCACGCAGCCGTGGCGCATGCGCAGCGTGTAGCCGGGCGCGAACTCCGCCGAGCCGCAGTTATGGCAGAACGCGTTGGCGAGCAGCAGCCTGCGGATGTACTCGGGGATCTTCCTCCACTCCCGCAACGCCTCGATCTTCGTGACGCCCTTGCTGCGGCGGAACTCGTCTTCCGCCATCTCTTCGGCGACGAACCTCGCGATCATCTTCTCGCTTACGCCGTCGGCCCTCATCTGCCGGGCCATCTCCTCGTATTTTGGCTCCATGAATCGCCCTCGTTTCTCGCGTGGTTGCCGGTTGGGGGCGGTCAGCTTGCGGTTAGCTACGGTCAGTTCCCGGTCACCTGAATTATTTGGTCGATATCGGCGACGCGTCGCGCTGATTCAGCCATCGGCACAGCGTTTGGCGCGTGGGATATCCCAGCTTGCGCATCGCGCGCGTCACCGACCCGCCGCGCTCCTCGACCGTTTCGACGGCCCTGCGCTTCTGCTCTTCCGCGTAGCTCGGCATTCGCGAACTCCTAACCGGACCGATTCGGTCCAACTATTTGTCAGAGCCCCTGTACCTTGCTTCATGGATGCTCTCGACGAATACATCCATTGGGCATAACGAAGGCAGGATAAAGATATCGCTAGGAGGAATAAGCCCCATGCAATACAAGAGGTCCTTGGGGCTCGCGGCGTAGGCCCTGGGACGGAAAAATGTCAGCATCCCCATAGACTAGGTTTCGCTTGCGGTTTGGGCGAAGCGGAATTCGTCAAGCAGTTCGACAATCGTCTCGGAAGTGCGTGCCCTGTTCATCATTGACTCCGATATGCGCGCTGGAATTTTTTTGGGAATGCACCGGCGGCAATCGTGCGATTTGATTTTGTCTACTACCGCCTCCCATTGTTGTTCGCACCATTGCACGAAGGATGAAAATTCATCCTCATCTTTAAACAAGGGAAGCAACCGGAACAGCATCGATTTCGTGTTGGTCTCGGATGGCCCTTCTTTGCTTTCGTCTAGCATGAAGTCAAGCAAGCGTTTCTCGATTGAGCCTTCGACAAAATACCCAAACATAATCGTATCATTGAGGTCATATGATCTCTGGCTTTTTCGAACGAAGCCTATCCTTGGGGATGGGATATACAGGTGGTCGGAAAACGCCCCGGTCGTCTCATACAGCATGGTCTGGTGGTAATAGATACGGCTGATGCACCATTGGGGGCTCGTGAAGAAAGGCGATGCGAGCATGAAATACTCATAGCGGTTTTCGTCATCCATGAATTTTCGAATGTACGTGAACTCTGGGAAGTCCTCGTGGTAATAGCAATTTTGGAATCCTTCATCAATTCCCTCGATGGCGTTCAAGGTACTCTTCCATTTGGAAGGCTCGCGCAGCAGCGATGACGCTCGTTCGAGCGGGGTTTTGTCGAGGCCGAAATGCCTTCGCCAAAGCTTCTCGGATAGGATGGCATCGGCGGTGCCATCGATGGGCGTATTGCTGTCCCCGTCGCGGCTATAGATCGTTCCGGCGCGAACGACCTTGCGCTTCGATCTGCCCGATTGGGAATCTCTGATGCTGGCCTCATAGTCCTTCGCTAGTCTGTACGGAATCGCATCGTCATCGGGTTCGATAAGCACGACATCAAGGTTGACGTCGCTAAGCCGGATTGGAACGACGCGCACGTAGGGAAAAGTCGTAAGCCATCTGCATGCGCGTAACAGGTCGGTGATTTTCTGGCTGTCTTTGCGGTTTTCCGAATATTCTTCTACGTCGATCAACTCGTGTTCCGCGCCATCGTCGACTCCGATAATAAGCAGGCCAATATGCCCTTTGGGATTGTTGGCAAGGCAGATGATGTCATGGATGAGGTCGGCATTGTTCTTGTGCCAGATGCGCTTGAAGTCCCAATGGGTGGCCTCTCGATTCGTGCCAATCAGGCGGGTTACGAGCGAAGGAAGGCCTTCATCGCAGGTATAGAGCAACCTATCGGTTTGGTTCATAGGCATCGTCCTTATTCTTAATCATAAACGACAAAGTGAAAAACGATTTATTGTCTACGAGTATATGCGGGAATTTTCTCGGCAGGACCGGAAAACGGGAGAGGATCAACGTGGCCATGAATGCAAACGAGAGAAGCCTATTTCTCAGGCTTTTCGTGAGCGTCAAAACTGGCGCGTCTTAACAACCTGGCCCCGTTGCCTCAAGATTGTTCGCGTAACCAATCGATTTGGAGGTGCGGCGATGGACGGTGCGCAGCGAAGGGGCATGTGGGCCGGGCGCATAGAGCGCCGCCTTTCCGCCGACACGACCATCAAGGAATGGTGCGGGCTGAACAAGGTGTCGGAATCGAATCTGTACAGGTGGATGGCGCGCTTCCGCGAGGAGGAGCCCGGCAGGTTCCCCCGCAGGTCCAGCAAGTGTCGACGCTTATTTGACTACGCACAGTCTTCTTCAAGCTTCGCCTTGAGATTGGGGAATTGGTCGCGTCTGTAGGTCGTCAGTTTGAGCATGGGCTACGCTTCCGGTTTTCTTTTACGGCCTGGATAATCGAGAGCGCGTCGATGTAGATGGGCATTTCATCGACGTCGAAGACCCGAAGCTGAACGTAGGGAAGCTGTACTCAGCCCTTTTCGCCGACATCAACGAGCCCACGACAATTACTCTCGAGCCCGCGATTGAACTTAAGTGACGACCTTGTGTGCGAAACGGTCAGCTGCGGTCACCTCGCGGTCAGCTGCGGTCACCTCGCGGTCAGTTATGAGCTATGCATTTTCGTTGAGGCGATAATACTGGTAAGGGTCGTTCGTTCCCCTGCCGACCCACGCGAGGACGCCTTTCTCCGCGAGCTGTTTCAAGGTTTTCGTCGCCTTGGTTCTTCCGACACCCGCTTGCTCCATAAGTGCCTTCTTCGTAACGCGGCCCGAGTCGCGCGCAATTTGCACGGCGGTCTTCTCGGCCTCGTTGAGACCCTCAAGTGCCGACGGGTTGGCGGCGATGACGGTTGTGCCGTCTGCTGCGATGTTTTCCCGGTCGTTTACCTGCGACCCGGTGCGTTCGAAGCGAATGACGGTGGCGTTGACGTCCTGGCGGTAGCTGAATGCCACGTCAGCGGCGTCGCACGCCCTCTTGATGCGCGGTATGCCAGTGCCGTACTGCTCGATCATACCCGAGCGGAAGAGCACTTGCGCGATGTTCGGGTTGCGCTGCTTGAAGTCGCCGCCCGATCCCTCGAGATGCCTCTCAGGTGAGTCGCCCTCGGGGAACAGCCCGGGGCTCACTATCTCGACGAAGTCCATGTAGACGTTTACCTGAACGGATGTGCCTGTCGTGTAGTCGCGGTGGCACAATGCGTTGGCAATTGCCTCGCGCACGGCCTCCCTCGGAATTTCGGGGACCTCGCGGCGCTGCATCCCGGGTTCGCCGAAAACGAATTTGCGGCGGATGTTAGAGACGACGAAGAGCTCGGTGCGTTTCAGGAGTGGAATCAGAGGGAGGAACTCCTGCCTGAGGTCGAGGATGTCGAGTTTGTCGTTGCCTGCGAGCAGCCCCAGCTTCATCCTGGGGTAGGCGCTCGGCGCTTTGCAGAACGCCACGGCGGCCGCGTTCGTGAGCGTTCCGTCGAGAGCTATCATGCCAAGCCGCGTGAGGACGTCGGAGGCATTCGTGAATTCGTCGCTCACACGTCCCGCCTGCAGGCCAAGCTCGACGAAGTCGCGCACCGCCTGCTCGTCGGCGTCGGCGACGGGCCTTCCGGAGGGCAGCGAATCCCATGGGCTGTGGGCGCGGTCGCGCTTTATGATCATGGTGCCGAGTTCTGCTGCAGATAGCGTCTTGTTCGAAGTTCCCACGCGGGTGAAGTAGCGGCCGTCGGCGGAATAGGGGGCGCTCAGACCTGAGAACTCGACGTGGATATAGATCAGCCCTTCCTCGGCTTCGAGACGCTCGACCGTCGGGAACACCGCGGGCTCGATTTTATCCGATATCCAAGACGTCACCTGGCGAAGTGTCGCGTCTGAAACCTCCTGGCCGATGACTTCGCCGTCGTCTTTAACGCCGAAGTAGAGCTCGCCGCGGCCGTGCTTGTTCAGCATGGCGCTCACGGCCTGCAGGGCCTCCTTATGCTCGCCGGTCGACTTCTTGAATTCGACGGTTTCGCTTTCGCTACCCAGGTTCATCCGCGCCGCCTTTCCCGTTCGTTGCTTGTCTCGTTGGATTATACCGTGGTCGCCATGGGTGAATTCGTGGAAGCGCGTTTGCTTGTCTCTCCCACGTTTTCATGCGCCTTAATGCCCTTTGTGAAGAATCATCCCATTGGGAAACGGGTCCCAATGGGATGATTTTGGCATCAGGCATAGGGGAAATCGGTGCGCGTCGTGCGTTTGAGGCTATGTGCTATTTCGATTCTCTAATGCGTCCCAGGTGGCTCGAAATGCTCCATCGAAATTGCTGGCAATCCTCTCCATCTGCGCAAAATCCCCGTCCTGCCTCGCGTTTTCGTCTTGACAAAAGGGATGAGCGTTGTGGGCCCGCGCTCCACGCTGCCGAACGAGGTGGCAGCTTACAATGGCTACCAGCGCCAAAGGCTGCTGGTGAATCCCGGCATGACCTGCTACTGGCAAACCCGCCGCAACCGCGACTCCATCACCTTCGACGAGCGGGTCGGTTTGGATCTGTGACGGCGCCTTCGATGGGACCGTATTCTCCCATGGGGAAGAATGCCTTGGGATAGTTGAGCACGTGCTCCTCCCAACGTCTGTCGAAGATCTGGTAGGTCTTGTGCTCGGGCTGCAGCGCCACAGTCATGCCCAGGTTCACGTAGCTGATGTTCTCGTTCATGAAGCGCTCGCTGTTCACGTTCACGTTCAGCCAGGGCACTCCGGCGTAGCTCGCCGTCTCGGTGATGCCGTCGGTGATGCCGTCGGTGATGCCGTCGGTGATGCCGTCGGTGATGCCCTGCGCCGCCGCAGTTCCAACCTAAAAATCAAAATTGTAAAACACAGGCTTTGCCGAGCCGGACCATCTTCAGCACGTCATCGACCGGTTCGGTTGTGATGTCGGGACCGGAGTGTCAGCCGTCTTTGCCGAATCGACCAGGCTACTCCTTGACATGTCAGTTTTCGATATTCTGACATTGGTGCCGACGATCACCGCCGCCGTATATGCACGAACAATTTCCACCAAAATTTATGAACGATCCATCTCGTACTGCAAATTGACCGTGTCGTTTACCGCTCGCATGAATGCTGCTCTTCCGAAGCTCCGGATTCCAAGTCATCAGCCCTGCAAAATAAAGAGACCCATTTCTTTTCGGCCACAATAGTAATCAATGCTCCAGCCAGAACCAGAATAGTAAACGGGAAAATGATGTCGGCACTTGGCTCAGTTAAACATAAAACAAAGGCAGCGATAATAAGCATGGTTCCGACAAGGCTAAAAGAACATAAAACCCGAGATATGCGTCTCATGTACTTGAGCTTAAATCTTTTTTCGGCATCCCAGAGATACTCGTCTATGTCTCTCTTACGTATACTATCATGAATGACAAGCAATATACCCAATACAGCAATGAACGGAAGTGCCGCCAGCATGCAGGCACCTCCATCTTTTGATAGCACCTCCAAAATTGGGGCACCGTTCTGCACCGCCGAATTCACTGAAAGCACCAGACAGTAGGCGATGATAGCAATCATGGGAACATACGTGCCAAGTATTACCGTCTGCGTTATTCTATACGAAGGCTCTTCCTTGTATTTCCATTTCCACACTGCCGCATAAACCCTCGCTAGCGAGATGGCATCTTTTTCGCTTTGCTCGGAAAGCCATTTGGCTAATTCCGCGTTTGGCTCCGAAGAACTAGCCCCATTGCCTCGAATCGCGGCAATTGAGCTTGGAGCCACCGAAGCGATAGCCATGATAATCGCTGCGACTATTTCTGAATCCATTTATCCTCCCAATATGAACTTCGTTAAAGACTATTGAGCGGCATATCTTTTTGAGCAAATTAGCTCAAAAAGATATGCCTGTGCATTCTAATGAAGGTGCATCGTATGATTCTAAACGCTTAAGAAGATGTTAGCGCGTGGAAAGCATCCGTACCCGACCTCGGCTACGGCTCCCAACTTTGATTCGATACCCGCCTGCATAGAATAAGACTAAAGGGTCAGAGAATCGAAATAGCCTAGGGCGTCGAGATTGACGTTGTTTGATTTTTATGAGCGGCTGTTTTAGGTTGCTGTGTAGGTCGGGCCATTCACCTTTGCCGCCGTCATCGTCTCGCCCACGTCGCAGCCTTTGCGATATGAAGGGGTTAAGATTGCGGTAGTCTAGCTATTGGTTTGCTGCAAAGAAGAATCATGCGTATTCACCATTGTATGATTCGGCTCTTCGCTTAGCTAAAGACGGATGACCGCATTTAGGAGGTTGGCCGACCGTGGGAGACGCTAAAAATCACAACGCCGCAGCGTCTGCCTTCGGGTGGGAATTCCAGGTAAACGCTGCCATGGTTTTATTTATAAGGAATTTGCCCGAAGCTGCATCTGTCATTGTTGAGGGTGCTTGCGATGACATAGAGATCAACCTCGTAGATGGAAAGTGCATCCTATGTCAAGCTAAATCATATTTCGGAAATGATTTTGGAACTGGAGCCTCGTCTCGTTTCAAGGACTCTCTCGACACTTTGAAAGGCGATTGCGAGCTAGAAAAATGTGTGTCTTGCCTTTATGTAACGAATGATCATCTTCCGTTTGGCAAAAGTAAGAAGGGAAATCTGTTCGGATCGGACAGCTTGCTTCGCTTTAGCGAGCTCGCGCCTGAAACCCAAGCATATATTGTCGAGAGTTGTGAACGACATGATATCGACTGGAATTTATTCACGGGAAAATTCGGTGTATTTGTATTGAGCTATTACGGTTCCGACGACAGAACACGTAGGGAGTCCGTTCGAAAAGCTATAGAGGATTTTCTGGCCGGCCTTGACCTTGGCGGAATTACAATAAACGCCAACAAGCTAAGAAGTGTATGGGGATTGCTGCTTCAAGAAAACGCAACTCATCAGAATCTGAAGATTTCCCTTGATAAGGCCGATTTTGTATGGCCCATTGTTGTTCAAATGTGTACGCTTGCGGATAGCGATACCGCTCTCGATAATCTAGAGGAAGATGTACGCGAAGAGGTTTGCGAAGCGTATAGTGACTTGATCGACGACGCATCCCAAAGATTCACTCTCGTTGCCAAGGTTTCTGCTGATTTTGATTCTTTCCGAAAATTTAAGGGTGTTGGCAAGCTTCGCGAAGACCGAAAATCCTTTATCGACGAGCACTACGAGGATTATTATTCCGACATAGGAGCAGATGCTTTCGATGGCGAGGTCGCGGAAGCCCTTTCGCGGATGGTTCTGCATAAAATACTATTCAGGCTCGTTTCTGTAGACAAAATTAGAAAGGCTGTCAACCTTGCATATTAAGTCGCTTCGTATCTTAGATGGGCTTTCGACCGTCGATTTTCGTTTTTCGCCGAGAACGACCCTCATAACAAGCCGGGGCGCCAATTCGGTAGGCAAGACTTCGCTGATCAGACTCATTCTCCATTCGTTAGGCGAATCGATTCCTTCGATGCAGGGTTTTTCTTTCAAGAATCTTGTCACGCGCTTGGAGCTTGAAAGCGAATTGGGCGAGTCCGTCGTTCTAATCAGAGAAAGAAAATTTCTGCGTGCCATAGCGGGAGAAAGCGAAAAGCGGTATGCGCTCCCGTATGATATCGAGCCGGTTAGAGCCATTGTGTTCGGAGACGGGGCTTCTCGAATCGGGGACAATCTTCTCGGATGCTGTTATATCGATCAAGATAAAGGTTGGACGCTGCTTAATCGCGGCAAGTCTATAGGTGATATTCACTTTTCGATCGAATCGTTTATTCGAGGTCTTTCCGGTATGGATGAATCTCCGACGAAGCAGGATCTTGCCAAGACGGAAAGGCTTATAAATAAATTCGAGCTTGCATCAAACGTGGTGGGCTACAAACGCAGCCTCGGGTTAGACGCTGTATCGCAGGGGCGTGAAGACAATGCGTCAAAGGCTGAGGAGCGGAAGCTGGCGTTTATGGCCAAGCGGAATGCGCTTGCCCGTGACTTGAGGAGTATTCGTAGGGCTCAAAAAGACAATGCTAGTTTCAAGGAGTACGTGGACGGCATGAAACTTCGTGTTCGTCTTCGCGATGGCTCCATGGTTCAGCTTACTTCCGAAAATCTTGCCGGTTTTAATGACAATGGTCGGTATCTCGATGCGCGTGCTGCGGCTATTCGCGCCGATATCGCTAATTTAGATGAGCAAATTGCCAATCTAGTGCCCGCGAATCAAAATGATGTGCTTTTTAATTTAGGGGAAGATGCTGATTCTTTTGATCGCCAAATTGCGGGGCTTAATCTCGACGGCGATTCCTACCGCCCCATAATCGACTCACTTAAGGAGAGAAGAAAGGAGCTGAACGCCCGGCTCAATACTCCTGCGGGCGAAGGGGAGCGCATTCTTGACGCCATAACGATAATCGCAAGAAAATATTGTGATGCGCTGGGCGTAGCTGACTATCTTGACCAAGATCCGAAAGGAATCCTAACAAGGTCCCTCAAGGACAAAAGCGGGACATCCTATCATCTGCTTGTATTCGCGTTTAGGCTTGCTTACGCAAAAAGCGTCGAACAGGAGCTTAGGATTAATCTTCCTCTAATCATAGACTCTCCTCGGGGTCGCGAAATGAGCAAGGAAAACTTTCAAAAGTGCATGTCTTTGCTTGAAAATGAATTTTCAAATCACCAAGTTATTGTTGCATCCATTTCGTCGGAGTCAATTGACTTTGACGAGGAGATATTAATCAAGGACAGATTGATGTCGTCTTCCGAGATGATTCCTGATTTTGATTTTCTTGAATGGGAATGCTGCAAAGATTCCGTTTGGCTTGCTTCGATGAAAGCGTGATTTAATGTGTTACTCAGGAGTGGTCTCTTTTTTTCGATTTAGGGGTGGTTGGATGGTATTGCCCGAAGGCTGCAATACGGAATGGGTTGTTTCTCAACTCGACAAATTCATCCGCATAACTGATGGCAAATTCGTTTCCGGGCCTGGTGGAGAATTCGATCCTATGTGGGATTCGGATTTTGACCGAGATGAAATTCTTGACGAAGTTGTTATTGTCGAGGAAATATTCGATGCATTTTGTCCTGGTTGGAGATGCGAAGAGGGGGATTGCTCGCTTGTCGGCCATGATGAGAATCCATGGAAGGAATATAGGGATCTAGCACTTTGTGTGAGGTCCTTTGCAAGATGCTTCGACAGCATCCAACAGAACCTTGGAAACTCTGCCCCTGTTCTTCGCGCAAATGACTTGCATCCGTGGATTTGGCAAGCTGCTCAGGCTTTCTGGAGTATTGGGCACTACGGTGAGGCGGTTGAAGCTGCATGCAAGAGGCTGAATGCGGAAATGCAGAATAAGGTCGGTCGGCGAGACGTAAGCGAGACGAGCCTGTTCAATGAGTGCTTTAGTGATGACGACCCCAAGCCGGGCAGGCCAAGATTGCGGTTCTCGGTGAACGCCGAAGGGAGAACGGCTCAGTCGATGCGGCGCGGCGTACGTGCTTATGCCGAAGGCGTGTTCGCTGCCATTCGTAACCCTTTGGCTCATGAGTATGGGGTCGAATTGGCTCCTCAAGTCGCGCTAGAATATCTTGTTACGTTGAGCGTGCTGGCTCGTTGGGTGGATGAGGCTTCGGTTTGCGAGTGCGGAGGAGCGACGCAGCTCGATAGCTCGGGTTGTTCGATGAATGCAGACGCGAGTGGTATTTCGGCTGTTGCTTAGGATGCTCACATTGCGCCTCCGCCACGCCGTGAACTAGACCCCAAAAGTACAGTGAACCCCTATAGTTGGACAGACAATGTTCTGCTTCTCCTATAGGGGTCTTCTGCGTTAGGGGGGTTGATTTGCTGAGCAAGGATTACTCTGCCGAGTTCAAACAGCGCTTTGCGGACAGGTACGCTGACGGCGCGACCATCGCCATGCTGCAGCATGAGTTTGGCCTTACGAAGTCAACCGTGAAGCTTTGGAGGGAGAGGATCGACCAAGGCGGCGTCGGGGCTATAGACAGGCCGAGGAAGAACAACCGCTATCCCCAGGAGTTCAAGCTTCGCGTCGTCGAAGCCTATCTCCGCGGCGAGGGAGACTACAAAGCCCTCGCTCTCGAGCATGGCGTGCGCAACGGCGCGCAGATACGAGACTGGGTGAAGCGGTACCGAGAGGGAGGCGACGACGCCCTCGTCGTCCACCCGTCGGGGCGAAGGAGGAAGGAGCCCGCGAGCGAGGAGACGCTCGAGCAGCGGTGCGCCCGCCTCGAGATGGAGGTGAAGATCTTAAAACGAATGGCCGCCTCGGCGACGGCCCTATCGGCAGCAGGCGAAAGCACGAGATAGTGAAGTCGCTGAGGCGGGAATATCCACTCTCCACGCTCTTGGAGCTCATCGGGATGTCGCGTTCCACCTATTACTACCACGAGGCGAATCCTCCCTCAGACAGGCAGGCGACCGAGCGGCCGGCCATAGTGGAGATATGCAAGAAATCCCAGTTCGGATACGGATACCGACGCGTTGCCGACACGTTGCGCAAAGCGACCGGCGTTCGCATCGCCGACAAGACGGTGCTCAAGGTCATGCGTGAGGAGGGGTTGCTGTGCCGGACCCGCAGACGCGGGAAATACCGCTCCTACATGGGCCAGGTCGGCAAGTCCTCCCCGAACCTGCTGGCCCGCGGCTTCGAGGCGGAGGACCCGATGACCAAGCTGGTGACCGACGTCACCGAATTCAAGGTGGGCGGCACTAAGCTCTACCTTTCGCCCGTGGTTGACCTCTACAACGACGAGGTCGTCGCCTACTCGATATCCAGGTCCCCGAACATGAAGATGGTCCTCGAGATGTTGGCGGGCCTCGAGGGCAGACTCAATGGCGAAGATGCTCCGTTGCTGCATTCGGACATGGGCTGGCAGTACCAGATGCCCGCCTACAGGCTCGCGCTCGAGCGGATGGGGATCGCCCAGTCCATGTCCCGCAAGGGGAACTGCCTCGACAACGCGAAGGCCGAAAACTTCTTCTCGATGGTCAAGACCGAGCTTTACTACGATTGGGAGGGAGACGACCCCGATATCTTCGAGAGGGATTTGGAGAAGTATATCGACTGGTATAACAACGTGCGCATCAAGAGACGCCTGGACGGAAGCAGCCCAGTCGAGTACAGGCTCAGCCGGGCCGCTTGATTCACTTCTTTTGCCGTTCAGGAAACGGGGTCCTTTGCACTATCGGGGTTCACTTCAGTTCACATAGGGCGCCTCTTTTATGTTTCTCGTTGTTTCCTCCGTTACTTCTTCTCGGTCTTTGCGGCGGGGCGTACGGGCTTTTCGCTGTCGCGGTGCATGTTGATGTAGTCCAAAAGCTCGCTGCGCTTGTGAATGTTCATCTTCGCGTAAATGTGGCGAATGTGCGTTTGTGTGGTGTAGGGGCTAATCACGAGCTTGTTCGAGATATTGTCCACCGTGTAGCCGCGCGCCACGAGCTTCAAAATCTCGCCCTCGCGCTTCGAGAGCTTGAATTCCACGATCACCGCGTCGCAAATCTCCTCGGTGTCGTTCTGCGTGGCAGGCGCCGTGGTTACGTGAATAATGTCGCCTTCGCTGCGCACGAGCGGAATAAGCGACAGCGCTACAAGGCACATAAGGAACAGCGATGTGGGCTCGACGAATATGTTCCAAATGCCCTGAATGTCTTCGTAGAGCACAGCCCAAACCTCGCCAATCGAAAAGCCCAGGCGCACAATAGCGCTCGACGCGCAAAACGCTGCGACGGGAGCCATGTAGCCCTTCGCCGACATAGTGCCGAAATATGAAATCACGAACAACTCGAAAATGCCGGCCAGAATAACGGCGAGCGTGAACGCAATTGTGTCAAATTCGACGTGATTGCTCAGGAAGAAGGCGATAGCAACAATGGTCGTAACCATGAAGTAGGGAAGAAGCTTGTACGCGGCTTCGGTGCGTTTGCCAACGCGTGCGATCGACGCAATAACAAGGCACAGAATTGCCGCCAAACCCATTCCCAAGGGGTATGCCGCCCCACCTGTGAGGACATTGTCTTCAGGAACTATAGCAATTGTGAAGTAGCAGGCCACGCACGCGATGCATAGCGAAACCGATATAATAAGCGTTGCACGATTCGTCTTTTTGCGAATTGCCTTCGGCAAAAGCGTGGGGAACACAAGCCCCTCAACTGTCTCGTTTTCGAACTTGTATACCGCGCCGCACGCAATGGGCAGCAGCGCCACGAACACGTTCGATACGGGCGCGGGCAAAATCTCGGTCATGATCATTGCTGCGAGCATTACTGATCCGTAGACAAGCGCGAATTTACCAACCGCGAACGTCGAGCGTTTGCGCGTATAGAATTCGCCCCATGCGGCCCACAGAATCACGTTGGCCACGGCTAGCACAATGGGGAACACCACCCAAATGAAGAAGGGCATAGTCGCCAGCGGCTCCACGAGCGTGAACAACAGCGTGTCTGCGGCAAGCGTTCCGGCTGAAACCCATACGAGGGTAGGGTGCTCATATATATATTGATGCGTCGAAGCGCCAACGGCATTACGAGGAATGCAAGCGCCGAAAACGCGAGACTCGCAAGCCAGGAATACACCATGGCGCGGCCCATGAGCGGCATGCACACGAACACGCTTGGCGAGAACCACAGGCAATAAAACCACGCGAGTACAAGGCTCAGACCAAGATAATGGACGCCTAACGCATCCCTTTTTTCTACCGATTCCGCATCACTTCCGAAGAAGGAAACCATACTCACAGCGTTCCCCATCCTTTCCCTCGCGCAGTGCGGCATGTGCCGATTTATTAATCTGGCTTATCGATTTTTTTGTTCCAATAGGCCAGATTTATGCTGAATAGGGTAATTCACCTGGATTAAACCTGCATCACAGTTTTTTAAGTATGCTCCAATTATCCACTAACTCGTTTGCCAGTAAAGCGTGATTCATGGTCGATGTGCGATAGCGCACTTCACGATTCGGCCACAAAATGCAACTTGTCTGATCGATGAGGCCTTTGGGGAACTGGGAGTCGGCAACAAAGCCGAACATCCGGAATAAGGCTTCATGCGATGGCACGATCCCTTGGAAGGAGGCGGAATTCGCTGGGCTTAAGGGGCCTACTTATTTGGCGTCGCGCATGCGCGACACGCGTCCCGCGAGTTCTTATGAAGTCCTTGGCTCTTTTGAACGGAGCAATTCGGAAAACGATCAAGAACTTCATAAGCAAGGAGAGGGGCGCTCGTACCGGAAAGCATTGCTTTCTTAAGGTAAACGAGAAAGGGAAAACACATGTCCATTCTTGCAAAGAGCAAGGGCGAGGTGACGTACAAGGACCTCACTGGTTTCCACAAGTGGTTCTTGATCATCCTCATTTCGATGGGTTCTTCCATCATTTACACGCCGATGTATCTGAAGGGCGTCTTCTACGATCCTTTGATGACGGCCCTCGGCTGCACCAACGCCGACTTGGGCGCAATGGTGTCCTTCTACGGCATCGTTGCTCTTATCTGCTACCTGCCTTCGGGCATCATTGCCGACAAGTTCCGCATGCGCACCTTGGCGTGGGTCGGCTTCGTCGGCACCGCAGTGCTCACGTTCCTCTACGCGATGCTTCCTTCCGTGCAGATGTGCTACGTGCTGTTCGGCGGCATGGGTCTTACCTCCATCCTGATTTGGTGGGGCACCCGTTTCAAGGTTATTCGTCTTTGCTGCGAAGAAGATGAGTATCCTGCCCGCATTGGTGTTTCCTACTCCATCTATGGCGTTACCGGCCTTGTTGTTGGCGTTATCAACGCTGCCATCATCGCCGCTATTCCCGACACCGTCTTCGCTATGCAGTCGGTCATCATCTTCCTTGGTGTTTTGATTGCCATCCTCGGCGTTCTGTCCTTCGTCTTCATCCCCGACTTCAAGGGCGAGATTAACAAGGACGCCAAGCTCTTCAGCGTTGCTGACGCTGCTGAGGCCATCAAGACCCCCGGCGTTCTGTGGGCTTGCCTCGGTTACTTCTGCGTCTACTGCGTGTACCAGGGCGCTACCTACACCACTCCGTACCTGTCTCAGGCCATGGGCACCGATGCTAACACCGTTAACATCATCGGCCTCATTCGTACCTATGGTATTGGCCTGCTCGCTGGCCCGGTTATTGGCGCCATCGCTGCGAAGGCTAAGTCCTCCAAGACCATCATCGGCTGCTTCGCGCTTGCCATCGTGGTTCTGGGCGCCTTCATCGTGATGCCTCAGGATTCCGGCCTGTCCATCGTGGCTTGCTGCCTGGTCGTCGTGTTCGGCTTCGCCACCTACGGCGCTTTCTCTATCGGCTCTTCGCCGCTCTCCGAGCTCGGCATTCCGATGCGAATCTTCGGCACCGCCGCTGGCATCCTTTCCGTTATCGGTTTCCTGCCTGACGTGTTCATTCACACCTGGTACGGCTCGCTGATCGACGCTTCCGGCGTCGCAGCCTTCAACCAGATCTTCGGCTTCGAGATCATGTTCGCCGTCCTCGGCATCATCTTCCTGGTCATGTGCATCCGCGCCATCAAGAAGCATGCTGCCTCTCAGGCCAACTAATTTTCAAGCACTTTAGCGGTCGGCCTGCATAATGCCGACCGGCCGCACAGGCCCCTTATTACCAGCGAATCCGCTGGCCTCGTGGAGAGGCGACGCCAAACGCCTCTCCACCTTCCCAAGTCATCGAGAAAGGATTGAACATGGAAAATAAAGTCGATCCACAGCTGCTTATGAACGATCAGATGAAAGCCGTCCTCCAGAAGTCGGCCGAGCTTGCCGGCGACGCCTTCGTCACCGACGTAGGATTCGCCGAGATGCGCGAAAACTACGTGCGCGAGCGCCGCTTCTGGAACGAGGGCGGTCCGGTTATGGCCAAGACCGTCGAGCGCACGTTCGAAGGTCCCATGGGCGAATTCATGGCTCGCTACTATTACCCCGTCGAAGCTGAGAAGCTTCCCGTGATTGAGTTCATTCACGGTGGCGGTTTTGTTGTGGGCAGCCCCGACACCCACGATCGCGTGTGCCGCATTCTCGCCGAGAAAACTGGCGCGGTTGTCGTGAGCGTCGACTACCACCTGTCTCCTGAGTCGAAGTATCCCACCAATATTCAGGAGTGCGTGTTGGTCGCCAAGCACCTGCACGAGCATGGTGCTGAAGAAGGCATCGACGGCGACGACCTTTCGTTCGCCGGCGATTCGGGCGGCGCAGTTCTTTCGATGGCATCGAATTTGTGGCTGCGCGACGAAGAGGGCGACAACTCCTTCGTGAAGAGCCTGCTTCTGTATTACGGCTTCTATGGCCTTGAAGATTCCATGTCGCAGCGTCTGTACGGTTGGGATATCGACGGCATGCGCAAGGAAGACCTTATCTACTACAACGAGTGCTGGCTCAACGACCTGGCCACCGAAACCAAGGCACCGTACGTGGACATGTTCCACAACGACCTTACGACGAGCATGCCCGTGTGCTACATCGCCGCTGCCGGTCTCGACCCGCTGCGTGACGATTCCGAGCTTTTGCACCGCGTTCTCGACACCAACGGCGTGCGCAACCAGCACGAAGTGTTCGAAGGCGTGCTGCATGCATTCGTTCACTACTCCCGAATGCTCGATGAAGCTGCTGAGTGCATCGAACATTCCGCTGAATTCTGGAAGACCCGCCATCAGGCGTAGCTTCAATAGGGCAGATGCCCACCCCCAATCCTGTCATATTCCGGCGAGGCCGGATGTGAGTGCAACCAATAAGGAGGTTCCTCAATGGATTTCAATCTGACCGACGAACAAGAGCTCATCGTGGCGTCCTACCGCGACTACATGGAGAGCGAGAACTGGGAGACCTACTTCCACGAGTGCGATGAGAAGCACGAGTACCCGCTGCGCTGGGCCCAGGGCCTTTGCGAAATGGGCTTCGACCGCATCATGCTCGATGAGGAGCACGGTGGCCTCGGCCTCGAGCAGCCCATCACCACGCTGATGGCGATCTACGAGGTTCTCGGCCAGTACGGTGCCCCGACCTATGTTCTGTACTTGCTCACCGGTTACAACACCATCGTCCGCGAGGGCACTCAGGAGCAGATCGATGCTTGCCTGAAGTACCTGGGCACGGGCGAGCAGGTTGTGAACTCCGCTTGCACCGAGCCGGGCGCCGGCTCTGACGTTTCCGGCCTCGTGACCACCTACAAGCGCGAGAACGGCAAGATCTACCTCAACGGCACCAAGACCTTCATCACCTCTTCCAAGGGCGTTAAGTACCTCATCATCATGTGCCGCGACGCTGACAACCCGGATGTCATCTCCGAGTTCTTCGTCGACATGTCCAAGCCGGGCATCTCGCTGTCCCCGCTCACCAAGCTGGGCCTGCGTATGGACTCCTGCTGCGAGGTCTACCTCGACAACGTCGAGATGGAAGAGAAGGACTTCTTCGGCAAAGAGGGCAACGGCTTCAACCGCGGCGTCGCTGACTTCAACTTCGAGCGCTGGCTCGTTGCTGCTTGCGACTACGGCACGGCTATCTCTGCTTTCGAAGACGCTGCCAAGCATGCTTGGGCTCGCGTTGCCTTCGGCAAGCCGGTCGCTCGCTTCCAGCTGAACTCCCTGAAGTTCTGCCACATGGCCATCAAGCTCGACTCCATGCGCAACATGCTTTACGAAGCTGCTTGGAACGCCGACACCAACCTCGGCGGCGACGTCGACGCTGGTCAGGCTGCAATGTGCAAGTACTTCTGCGCCAATGCTTCCTTCGAGGTTGTTGACGACGCTATGCAGGTCATGGGTGGCATCGCAGTTGCTTCTGAGCACCGCATCAACCGCATCTGGCGCGACCTGCGTGTCGACCGCGTCTCCGGCGGCACCGACGAGATGATGATTCTCACCGCTTCCAAGAACGCTATCAAGGCGTATCGCCAGTAATTCGCATCGTATGGCCCCGTCGTGGGCGGGGCCGTGCAGCGTTTACTAATAACGTGAGGCGCAAGTCGCCTCGCATTTGGGGAAATCTCAACGGGTGCGCCGTGTGAGGGCGCGGCGCACCCTGAGAAACGAGAAAGGACCAGCAATATGGCTGCCATTCCTACCGAAAAACCGAGCTTTGGTGTTCTCGACGACGTCAAAATCGTCTTCGCTGCAATGGAGGAAGCTATTCCTCGCGCTTGCAACATCATGGCTGACTGGGGTGCCGATGTTACGTGGCTCGAGAACACGGGCTATGGCGACACCGTTCGCGATGCTAAGAACGCTGCTCAGGCCGAGCGTCGTAACTGCCGCTCCGTCGCTCTGAACCAGTTCACCCCCGAGGGCAAAGAAGTTCTGTTGAAGATGCTCAAGGACACCGACATCTTCTTCGAGTCCTCTAAGGGCGGCACGTGGGAGCGCAAGGGCTTCACCGATGAGGATATGTGGGCCGTTAACCCCAAGCTCATTATCGTTCACTGCTCCGGCTATGGTAAATTCGGCGACCCCGACCGCGTTAAGCGTCCTGCCTACGACGGCACCGTTGGCCCCTACGCCGGCTTCACCTGCCAGAACGGCACTCCCGAGCAGCCGATGATTACCATGCCGTACTCTGGTGACTACATCAACTCCTACCTGCTCATTGCCGCTTCGCTGGCTGCTCTGCGCAAGGCTGATCGCACTGGTCAGGGCGAGAGCATCGACTGGGCAATGTATGAGGGCATCATGTACATGAGCCAGTACTACCTGGTCGACTTCCTCAACGACGGCATCAAGTGGCCTCGCGCTGGCGCCCGCAACCAGAACCTCTGCGGTATTGGCGTGTACAAGTGCAAGGACGGCTTCATCGCTTTGAACCTGTTCGGCATTCGCCAGAACAAGTGGATCATCGAAGAACTCGGCCTGGGCGAGCACTGGGGCACCCCTGAGCTGCCTGAGGACACCGCTTCCCTGTGGCTGTCCATGCCCATCGCTGAAGAGTTCGAGAAGCGCCTTGAGGCTTGGCTGCTTGAGCGCACGAAGCTCGAACTTGAGGATATTTTGGCCGAGCATGCCATCGCTGCTCAGAGCGTTTACGAGTTCGAAGACATGGTTGCCGACAAGCACATGGCTGCCCGTGGTAACTTCGTCGAGTGGGAGACCAAAGACGGCGACACCTTCAAGGGCCTCTCTCCCATGCCTCGCTTCGAGCAGACTCCGGGCCAGATTTGGCGCCCGATGCCTGCCCAGGGTGGCGACACCATGGATACCCTCACCAAGCTTGGCTACACCGCCGAGCAGGTGCAGGAGCTCGCTGAGAAGAACGTCGTCAAGATTGGCGAGAACTAAGCGGGATTTCGCGATTTTCATCGCGGCGTAATTGCCGATGTGGCCCGCATTCGTGCGGGCCACATTTAAAACTGGGGATTTTTACCAGGAATTCGGGGGGAAGGTTTTAGCGCATGGCAACTATTGTGGGAAACCAGAATTTGGCTGACATGTGGGAATGGCTCGCCACTAACAGGGGGTCGCATACCTTCCTTGAATTTCATGGCAAAGATGGCTCGCAGCGCGATTTCACCTATGCCGACTTCAATGCATACATCAATCGCGTTGCGAATCTTCTTTGCTCGGTCGGTGTGACCGCCGGCCAGAATGTGGGCGTGCAGCTCTACAACAGCCCCGAGCACATTGCGTGTTGCATGGCGTGTGCCAAGCTCGGCGCGGTGGCGGTGCCCATCAACATGCAGCATACGCTAGCCGAGTGTGTGTATGTGTTCGAGAAATGCGACATTTCGGTGGTTATCGCCGAGCCCGATTGCCAGTGCTACTACTGCGCGGGTGTGGAAAGCTGCATTGCCGGACCACTTGGCGGAGAGCCGTACCCTGTGCCTACGTTGCTCATTGCGCACGCGGGTGACGAAGAGCTCTTCGATGCGGCGCGCGACTTCGATGCGGAAGTCGCCGAGCAGACAAGCGAGCTTTCGGTTTCGATCGACATCGACCCGCTCGATACGGCCATGATTATTTTCACCTCGGGTACCACGAGCGACCCGAAGGGCGTTGAACTAACCCACGCCAATATGCTCTATGGCGGCTACTACGGCGATTGGCAGTGCAACCTTTCGCCCGACGACCGACTGCTCACGACCATGCCGGCGTTCCATTCCAATTTCCAAACGGCGGCGCTTATGCCCGTGCTTACCTGTGGCGCGACGCTCGTTTTCGTCGAGAAATACAGCGCGCGTCGCTATTGGTCGCAGGTGCGCGAATTCGGCGCCACCGCTCTGCAGCTCGTCGCCATGATGGTGCGCACCCTTATGATGCAGCCCGTGGTGGAAGGCGAGCGCGACCACAACGTGAAGTCGGTGCAGTATTACCTGGCTATCGAGGAGTCTGAGAAAGACGAATTCGAGAACCGCTTCGGCGTGCGCCTGCAGAACTGCTATGGCCTTACCGAGTCGGTGTGCTGGGTTACGACTGACCTGCCGTACGGGGAGCGTCGCTGGCCGAGCGTGGGCCGCAGCGGCCTGGGCTATGACGTGCGCGTGGTCGATTCCAAGGGCAATACGCTTCCCGCTGGCGAAGTGGGCGACATCGTCTTCCACGGCGAGGTGGGCGTTTCCCTTATGAAGGGTTACTACAACGACGAGAGCGCCACGAATGCTTGCGTTGACTGCAAAGGTTGGATGCGCTCGGGCGATAAGGGCTACTTCGACGAGGATGGCTGGATGTATTTCGTCGATCGCAAGTCCAACATGATCAAGCGTGCTGGCGAAAATATTTCCGCCTCTGAGGTTGAAGAGGTTCTCAATACATTCCCTGGCCTTGCCGAGGTGGCGGTCATTGGCGTTGATGACCCGGTTCGCGACCAGGCGGTGAAGGCGTTCCTCGTGTTCGAGCCCAACGTCGAGCCCGATGTGGAGGCCGTGCTTGAGCATTGCCGCCACAACCTGGCCCATTTCAAGGTTCCAACCATCGTAGAGGTGGTGGATGCGCTGCCCCATACAAGTGTGGGGAAGTGCGCGAAGAAGCTTTTGCATTAAACGGGTTTCTTCATATAGATCAGTTGTTTGCTGAAAGGGGAGGACATTGGCTATTTCAACTGAGATCGTAGGCAAGACCTTCGGGCCCTTCGTGCGTGACTACACCTTCAAAGATTTGGAGATTTGTGCGCTCGGATGCGGTGCTGGCTGGGACGGTCGCGTTGACTTGGAATACGTCAACGAGCACGACGCGAAAAATCCCGACCTAAAGGTTCTCCCGATCTTCGCCGTGCCGCTGACCGTGAACGAGGAAATGACGACGACGCTCGACTATGGTTTTGACTATTCAGGTTCACTGCATTACGGCATCGACGTGCATTTCCATGCTCCGTTCAAGATGTCTGACCACATTGAGACCTATGTGACCCAAGAGGCCATTTGGGACCGCGGCGAGGGTCGCGGCTCGCTTTCGAAGCAGGTGGGCAAGTCGTATTCCGCCGACGGCACGCACCTGTGCACGGTTGATACCTATGACTGCTGCATCTACGACGGCGGTTGGGGCGGCGAGCTTCCCCCGAAGGACGCTGTTGACTATCCCGATCGCGAAGCCGACTTCGCTTACGAGGAAACCTACGGCTACAACTGGCCGCTCGTGTACCGCATGATGGGCGACTGGCATCAGCAGCACATCGATTGGTCCTACACCGAGCAGACCGGCCTTGAGCGCCCAATCGCTCACGGCGTGAGCAGTGCGGGCGTGGCGATGCGTCACGTGATTTCCCTGCTGTTCCCGGGTCATCCCGAGGCCATGACGCGCTTCAAGTGTCGCTTCACTTCACCCGTTCTGCCTGGCGTTCGCCTGCGCACCGTGGTATGGAAGACGGCCGAGGGCGAGGCAAGGTTCCGAATGGTCAACGCCGACGCTCCTGAGTCGAAACCGTTCCTCAATAACGGTATTGTGGAGTGGGACCCCGAGCGCGCATAGCATTCGCGCACAGCATTTCTAGTTAATAGTGGGCTCGCTGGAGCTATTCGGCGGGCCCTCCTATAAGCAATTACGTTTCAAAGGAGGAACAATGAGTGGTATTAAGAAAATGACTCAAGTTGTGAGTCCGCCTAAGAATGACAGCGATATGGCCTGCGAAAGCAACGATATGGCTCGCGAGGAGATTCTGCACCAGGCGAGCCCCGACGTGCGCACGCAGCGCGCGTACGTTGAAGAACATGGCAAATGGTCGCCCGAGCGCGTCGCCCGATATGTGAAGCGCAAGGCGAAAAAGACCATCGACGACGTTGCGATGACGCCGTTTTTGCGCAAGATCGCGATTTTCTCGAGTGGCGGTTCATTCTTGGACGGCTACGTGCTTTCGCTTATCGGCGTGGCGCTTACGCAAATCACCCCCATGTTCAACCTCACCGCGTCCGAATCGGCCGCCATTGGCGCGTCGGTTATGCTGGGCATTCTGGTGGGCACCATTGTCGGCGGCTATCTGACCGATGCCATCGGCCGTAAGAAAATGTTCATAATCGACCTGGTTGCCATTGCCCTCTTCTCGATTCTGAGCGTTTTTTGCAGCAATCCGTGGGAGCTTGTCGCGGCGCGCTTCTTCATTGGCGTGTTCGTAGGTGCCGACTATCCCATTGCGACTTCGCTTATCGCCGAGTTCACGCCGAAGAAATACCGCAGCATTTCGATGGGCGCGGTGTCGGCGGCGTGGTATTTGGGCGCTACGGTGGCCGCGTTCGTGGGTTACTTCCTGTATACCGTGCCCGGCGGCTGGAAGTGGATGCTCGGCTCGGCGGTTATTCCCTGCATTATTCTGCTGGTTGGTCGTCACGATATTCCCGAATCGCCCATGTGGCTCGCGAAGAAGGGTCGCAGGGAAGAGGCTGACGAAATCGTGCACCGCGTGTTCGGCGAAGACGTCGAGCTCGAGGATGAGGAAGAGCAGCCGAAGACTTCGCTGCGCATGCTGCTGCATTCCGGCTACATGAAACGTATGGTGTTCATGGGCGTGTTCATTCTGTGCCAGGTGGTGCCAATGTACGCCATTTACACGTTCGGCCCCGACATTATGACCGCGTTCGGCTTGGGCGAGGGCCAGGAGTCGATTTTGGGCGAGAGCGTCGTGAGCTTGTTCTTCTTGATCGGCTCTATTCCCGCGATGTTCTGGCTGAATTCCATGGGCCGTCGCAAGCTGTTGCTCATTAGCTTGGTGTTCATGGGTGCGGGCCTTACCATTCTTGGCGTGTGGCCCACGGCACCGATTTTCGTTGTGATTCTTGCGTTCGGCATGTACGCATTCTTCAGCGGCGGCCCGGGCATTCTGCAGTGGCTCTATCCCAACGAGCTGTTCCCAACCGAGGTTCGCGCTTCGGCTGTGGGCATCGCTATTGGCTTCTCGCGCATTGGCACCATTGTGTCGACGTATGGCACGCCGCTGTTCTTGGCTGCGTTCGGCGTTGGCCCCACGATGCTCGTGGCGGCGGTGCTTGTGGGCATTTGCCTGGTTATGTCGTGGTTCATTGCTCCCGAGACCAAGGGCAAGTCGCTCGCTGAGACGAGCGCGCTTGAGGGAATCGATTCCGTTTACAAGGCGCGTTAATTCATGGTCAAAGTTTTTTCGAACCCGGACGTGTATTGCGTTCGGGTTCCTTTCGTTAATTTAGGCTCGGGCGAGTCGAATTGCTATATCGTGCGCGACGACGGCGATTGCTTGGTGGTTGACCCGGGTGCGGCCAATGAAGTGGGTATGCGTCGCGTGCGCAATGCGCTCTTCGAGCTTGGCGTGCCGCTGGGGGAGTGCAAGGTGTTTTTGACGCACACGCACTTCGACCATGCCGAGTCGACACGAGTGCTGTTTCCCGAGGGCACATGCGTGTATGTGTCCGAGGTGGGCTTCGAGGAGCGCAGCCCTATTCGCGCCGAAGCCGCGCGCGAGCTGTTTGTGCGGCGCATGCTGAAGATGGGAGCGACGCTGGCCGATGCCGAGGAATATTCGCGCAACGATTACGAGCCCACGTTTCTGCCGGCGGGTGCGTTCGATTATCGTTTCGTGCGCGAGGGCGACGAGGTGCATGTGGGGCGCTTCGTGTTCGACGTCGTTGAGGTGCCGGGGCATACGCTCGATTTGGTGTGCTTGGTGGGGCGTGACGGCGCGCCGTCGTTTACGGGCGACGAGGTGATTTTCGGCACCACGCCGAGCGTCGATGCGCCGTTCGATGGCGAAGATGCGCTTGCGCTGTATATGGAAGGGCTTGGCCTGAGCGGCGATGGTTCGCAGCGGCTTGCCCTGTGGCGTTCCGACGGCAAGCGCGTGTTCGGCGCGAGCGGCATGCAGTCGGAGCGCTTCGGCGAGAAGCGCTTCTTCGGCTCGGGCGGGCGGCAGCTGCATGGCCTGCGTGGCGCGCGCGTTCAGGAGTCCGATGAACTGCAGCTTGGCAGGGTCGATGCGCGTGTGCAGATGGCCGATGGCGCTGTCGGTGCCGGTGTGCATGAGCACGACGATTTGCAGCCGCATGGCGTTGATGGAGAATGGCTCCAGCACGTGCACTGGACGCTTCCCGGACATGGCGAGGGATTTGGCGGACAAACGCTGCGTTCGCGCGCGGCCGATATCGTGTCGCGCAAGCTGCGCCATTGCGACCGCATGATCGCGACCGCACGCGAGTGCCCCGGCATTGGCGGGGAAGAGTTGGCGCGGCGTTCGCTCACGCAGAAAGATGTGACCGCCTGGCGTGCGGCGCCTTCGATTTCGCGATATTACTCTATGCTCGAAGCGTTCGTTGGCGTGCGCTACCTGGAAAACCAAGGCAAGCTCCGTCGTGAAGAAGTCGACGGCACCTGGCGATTCTATGCGTGCTAGTGCGGGCTTGGGGTTGGTGTCTGCGGGAACCTGTTAAATGCTCGCAGCGTTTAACAGGTTTTTGCGCTCCTGGCGTGTTCGCGGTTCGGCCAACCTGTTAAACGCTACGAGCATTTAACAGGTGGCGTTCGTTGGCGGGTGGCAAGCGTCCCACGCGTGGCGAGTGTCCCACGCGTGGCGGGCATTTCGCAGCGGGGAGGCGTCCGGTAGGTTTTCGGGTTTCGAAGCTTGTGAAATTCCCGCGAAGTGCAGGGATTGTCTGATATACTGCAACGGTTGCAATTACCCAGGGCCTTGTTTCCACGCACCACCTGCATGGATTCGCGGCATTGGGCGAATGAAAGTAAGCGGCTCGCAACAGCCGCGCGATGGCACGTTCGCGTGTCAAGAAAGGTGGAGCAATGACTGCAACCACTCGTTCCATTGACAAAGAGACCGTCAAGGCCCTCATCGCTGAGTACGGCAAAGGCGAAGGCGATTCCGGTTCCGCCGAGGTTCAGGTCGCCATCATGACGCACCGCATCAAGCACCTCACCGAGCACCTCAAGGAGCACAAGAAGGACAACCACACCCGTCGTGGCCTTATGCAGCTCATCGGTAAGCGTCGTCGTCTGCTCAAGTACATCAAGGATCGCGACATCGATAACTACCGCGCTCTCATCAAGAAGCTCGGCATTCGCGACAACATCTAAGTCTTGCATGGAGCCCGCTTCGGCGGGCTTTTGCAGTATATAGCGGTCGGGCAGGGCAGGGGCCCCGCTTGCTCGCGAGGGGCATGAAGAGCATGCCTCCGAAGAAGAAGAGAAAGAAGAACTTTCTACATGGAAAAGATCGTCGAGAGCTTCGAGCTGTACGGCAAGAGCTACCGCCTGGAAACCGGCGAGCTCGCCAAGCAGGCCACCGGCGCCGTGCTCGTCACGCAGGGCGAAACCACGTGCCTGGTCACCGCCGTTGTCTCCAAGGAGCAGAAGGACTACGACTTCTTCCCGCTGACCGTCGACTTCATCGAGAAGATGTACGCCGTCGGCCGCATTCCGGGCGGCTACCTCAAGCGCGAGGCCAAGCCTTCCGACAAGGGCACCCTTACCGCCCGCATGATCGACCGTCCCATTCGCCCTGGCTTCGCCGACGGCTTCAAGCAGGAAGTCCACATTGTGGCTACCACGCTTGCGTGCGACGGCCAGAACCCGCCCGACTGCATTTGCGTGGGCGGCGCCTCTGCCGCGCTTCTGTGCGGCGGCACCCCGTTCGACGGCCCGGCCGCCTGCGTGCGCATCGCCCGCAACGCCGAGACCGGCGAGTTCATCGTGAACCCCACCTACGCCGAGCAGGAGACGAGCGACCTCGAGCTCACCATCGCTGGCACCAAAGACTACATCTCTATGGTCGAAGCCGGCGCTCAGGAAGTTTCTGAGGAAGACATGCTCGCCGCCATGGAGTTCGGCCAGCAGGCCATCGCCGCCTTCTGCGAGAAGCAGGCGGAATTCTTGGCCAAGGTCGCTCCCGAGCCCAAGGAATATCCTGTGCATGTGCCCGACGCCTCCATCGCCGAGCGCGTCGACGCTCACTATGACGAGATGAGCGCAGCCCTGCACGATGCCGACAAGCTTTCGCGCATCGCCAAGGTTGAGGCCCTGAAGTCGTCCATCAAGGAAAACGACTTCACCGAGGAAGAGCGCGCCGCATGGGGTAGCGACATCGCCGCCGCCTGCAAGGCTCTTGAGAAGCATGCCATGCGCCGCATGGTCATCGAGTCGGGCGAGCGTGCCGACGGCCGCGCCGCCGACGAGATTCGTCCGCTCTACATTCGTCCCGGCTACCTGCCTCGCGTGCATGGTTCGGGCCTGTTCCAGCGTGGCCAAACCCAGGCGCTCTCCATTTGCACCTTGGGTCTGCTCAACGAAGCCCAGCGCCTCGACACCATCGACCCGCAGGAATCCAAGCGCTACATGCACCAGTACAACTTCCCGCCGTACTGCACGGGTGAAACGGGCCGCATGGGCGCTCCCAAGCGCCGCGAAATCGGCCACGGCGCCCTCGCCGAGCGTGCGCTTCTGCCGGTGCTGCCCAGCGAAGACGAGTTCCCCTACGCCATTCGTGTGGTGAGCGAGATCATGGAATCGAACGGTTCCTCTTCGATGGCTTCCACCTGCGGTTCAACCCTGGCGCTCATGGACGCCGGCGTGCCTATCAAGGCTCCCGTTTCCGGCATCGCCATGGGCCTTATTAAGGAAGGCGACGACATCGTCATTCTTTCCGACATCCAGGGCCTGGAAGACTTCCTGGGCGACATGGACTTCAAGGTCACGGGCACCGAGAAAGGCATCACTGCACTTCAGATGGACAACAAGGCCAAGGGCCTGTCCACCGAGATTCTCGGCCGTGCACTGAAGCAGGCCAAGGCTGGCCGCCACTTCATTCTGCAGGCCATGCTCGCAGAAATCGCCGCGCCCCGCGAAGAGCTGCGCGACACCGCGCCGCGCATCGACACCATTCACATCGCGGTCGACAAGATTCGCGAGGTCATTGGCAAGGGCGGCGAAACCATTCGCGGCATCCAGGATTCCACGGGTGCTACGATTGAGATTCAGGAAGACGGCACCGTGCATATCGCGTCCGTCGACCAGGAAGCTGGCAAGGCTGCTCGCGCTGCCATCGAGGCTATCGTGAAGGTTCCCGAAGTGGGCGAGGTTTACGAAGGTCCCGTGGTTGGCATTCAGAGCTTTGGCGCGTTCATCAAGCTCACGCCTTCCAAGGACGGCCTGCTGCATATCTCCCGCATGGCCAACGGTCGTGTCGGCCAGGTCGAGGACGTGCTCTCCATGGGCGACATGGTGAAGGTCCAGGTTATCGAGATCGATCCGAAGTCGGGCAAAATCTCGCTCGACCGCTTGGAGAAGCCCGATGCTCCTGAAGGTTCCGCCCCGGCGCCCCGCCACGAGCGCGGTGAGCGCGAAGATCGCGGCGAGCGTCGCGACCGCGGCGAGAAAACCGACCATCGTCCGGGTCGTTCCAACCGCGAAGCCAACGAGCATCGCACCCCGCGTCGTCGCCACTAAGCGCCGCCGCATACGCAAATAATCGGGGTTTGGGGGCTTCGGCTTCACAAACCCCGCATAAACCGGCCCCGCTGGGCACATCTTTCGCGAGGTCGGCTTGAAAAGTGGGGGAGCAGGAGATATCATGTTCCCTCGCATGTTTTGAATTCGTAGTAAAACACGTTAAGGAGTTTTCTAAATGGCAGTCAAGATTCGCCTCGCCCGCCATGGCGCAAAAAAGCATCCTGTCTACCGCGTCGTCGTGGCCGATGGCCGCTGCACCCGCGATGGCCGTTACATCGAGCAGGTTGGCCGTTACAACCCCAACACCGATCCCTCTGAGATCACCCTCGACCTCGAGAAGGTTGCCGACTGGATGGCCAAGGGCGCTCAGCCTACCGACACCGTTGTTCGCCTGATCGATACGGTCAAGAAGGCTCAGTAGTCATGGCCGAGACTTCATCCGGCATCGTCGAGTTGGTGCGCGGCATCGTCGAGCCTCTCGTCGATGACGTAGACGCCGTGGAAGTTACTTCCACCTTTACCAACGACGGCTGCGAGCTCGTGGAGATTCGCGTGGCCGCAGACGACGCTGGCAAGGTGATTGGCCGTCAGGGTCGCGTAATCAAGTCGATTCGCGTGCTCGCCCGTGCTGCCGCATGTGGCAACGGCAACGCCGTGGAAGTCGAACTCGTCGAAGGGTAGCGTATATGTCGCGTCGTTGGGCCGATGTGGCCGAACTCGTCGCAACGCAAGGCTTGAAGGGAAGGCTCACCGTACGCCCGGTACGGGGCCTTCCTTTTCTTTTATCTGAGGGCCTTCGCGTTCACTTCGTGCCGCCCACGATCGATGGGCCGCGCGAGGCAAAAGTAAAAGAGGCAACGCATGCCGGCGGCCACGATTGGCTTGTGGCGTTTTCCGGCGTGAAAAATCTCGATGTCGCCGAGAAGCTCGTAGGAAGTCACGTGATTGTCGAGCGCGCCGATTTGCCGGAAGGTTTTGAGGAAGGCGCCTCGTATGCCACCGAGCGCATCGTGGGCTTTGAGGTGGAAGACGAAACCAAGGGGTATGTGGGCGAGATCGTGGACGTGCGCGAGATGCCGACGCAGTATCTCATTGTGGTGAAAACCGAAGAGGGCGAGCAGGTGCTCATTCCCTTCGTGGAAGATTTCATTGTCGATATCGACGAAGCCGAGGGCGTGATTTACATGGACCTGCCGGCCGGCTTGGTTGATATGTCGGAAGCGGAGGAGGAGTAGTACCGTGCGCATCGATACGCTTTCCACGTTCCCGCATATGTACGATTCGGTTATGGGCGAGTCGATCATGAAGCGCGCGCAGGCATCGGGCGCGCTCGATTTCCACGCGCACGACCTGCGCGATTGGACGCACGACCGCCATCGCACCACCGACGACGACCCGTACGGCGGCGGCCAGGGCCTGGTGATGAAGTGCGAGCCCATCTTTGAGGCGTATGACGATATCGTCGCGCAGGGCAGCGCACCCTACACCATCTTCCTCACGCCCTGCGGTGAGCCGTTCGACCAGGGCGTTGCCACCGAGCTTTCCGAGAAAGACCGTCTGCTGTTTATTTGCGGGCATTATGAAGGCATCGACGAGCGCGCCTATACGCTTGCCGATAAGTGCATTTCGCTGGGCGATTACGTGCTCACGTCGGGCGAGCTTGCGTCCATGGTGATCATCGACGCCGTGGTGCGCCTGATTCCAGGCGTGCTGGGCGATGAGGGCAGCTCCATCGACGAGAGCTTCTACGACGGTCTGCTCGAATACCCGCAGTACACGCGTCCCGCGAATTTCCGCGGCATGGAGGTTCCTAGTGTGCTGTTGTCGGGCGACCATGGCAAGGTCGATGCGTGGCGTCGCCAGCAATCACTCATTCGTACGGCACGCTTGCGTCCCGATTTGTTGGAGAGTGCCAATGTTTCGCAAGCCGAGCGGGCTTTTTTGCTATCATTGCGCGATGGCACAATCGAAGGCGCCTAACGGGGCGCCTTTTTATTTGAGAGGATGCACGTTTCATGGCTTATGGCCAGCATGGCTCAAGCGCCGGTGGGGGTTTGCGCAAAGCGCTCTCGTGGGTGTTCTACATCGTTTTCGTAATCGGTCTGGTGTGGCTGCTCCAAAACTTCGTGGTATGCCCGTACACGATTCCCTCGGGCTCTATGGAAGACACCATTGAAGTGGGCGACAACGTGTGGTCCGAGAAAATCACCTATTACACGCACGAGCCGCAGGCCGGCGACATCGTGACGTTCGAAGACCCTGAAATCGCGGGTCGCACGCTCATCAAGCGCGTTATTGCCACGGGCGGCCAAACGGTCGACCTCATCGATGGCACCGTGTATATCGACGGCGTGGCGCAAAACGAGCCCTATACCGAAGGCAAGCCCTCCGAGCCGCTGAAAACTGCGGCGAATGTTTCTATAAGCTATCCCTATACCATTCCCGAAGGCTATCTTTGGGTAATGGGAGATAATCGAACCGATTCTGCGGATTCCCGTTATTTCGGACCCATCGACAGCAAAACCGTCACCGGCCGCGCTGTCGCGATCTATTGGCCCCTCAACCATATAGGAGTGCTGTAAATGAGCAAAGCTCCCAGGCCCGAGGCGCCCACGTTCCAGGAGATCATCCTGCGACTGCAGCGCTACTGGGCAGACAACGGCTGCGTTGTTATGCAACCTTACGACAATGAAGTAGGCGCGGGCACGTTCCACACGGCCACCACGCTGCGCTCGCTGGGCCCCGACGCCTGGCGTTCGTGCTATGTGCAGCCGTGCCGCCGACCGGCTGACGGCCGCTATGGCGAAAACCCGAACCGCATGCAGCACTACTACCAGTTCCAGGTGCTCATGAAGCCTTCGCCCGACAACATTCAGGATTTGTACCTGGGCAGCTTGGAAGCCATCGGCATCACGGTCGCCGAGCACGACGTGCGCTTCGTCGAGGACGACTGGGAATCGCCCACGCTGGGCGCTTGGGGCCTTGGCTGGGAAGTGTGGATCGACGGCATGGAAGTGACGCAGTTCACCTACTTCCAGCAGGTTGGCGGCTTCGAGTGCGACCCTGTTCCCTCTGAGGTCACCTATGGCCTGGAGCGTTTGGCTATGTACGTGCAGGGCGTCGACTCGGTGTACGACATCGTGTGGAGCCGTGGCGACGACGGCCTCGAATTCACCTACGGCGACGTGTTCTTGGAAAACGAACGCGAGTTTTCGGCGTACAACTTCGAGGTTGCCGATACCGACATGCTGTTCGGCGAATTCGACCGCTACGAGGCCGAGTGCAACCGCGTGTTGGCTGCCGGCCTGCCGCTTCCCGCGTATGACTACGTGCTGAAATGCTCGCATGCCTTCAACCTGCTTGACGCGCGCGGCGTGATTTCGGCCACGGAGCGCATGGGCTACATTTTGCGTGTGCGCACCATTGCCAAGGCGTGCTGCGCAAGCTATTTGGAACACGTGGTTGGCGTGAAGCCGGCCGAGGAAGGCGAGGAGGCGTAAATCATGGCGAATCAGACGCTAACGTTTGAAATCGGCACCGAAGAGCTGCCTGCTTTCGCTCTGCATGCCGCAACCGAAAAGCTCGGCGGCATGTTCGCCGACGCGCTCGATGGCGCGGGCATTCCCCATGGCGAGATTTCGGTGTACTCCACGCCGCGCCGCCTTATCGTGAGCGCGCTCGCCGTGCCCGAGGCCACCGAGGCTTTGACCGAAACCTTCCGCGGCCCCGCTGCGAAAATCGCGTTTGACGCCGACGGCAACCCCACGAAGGCTGCCCTGGGCTTCGCTCGCGGCAAGGGCGTTGACGCAAGCGCTCTTGAGCGCCGCGACGAGAACGGCGTCGAATATGTATACGCCGTGAAATCGACCCCGTCGGTGCAGGTGATCACGCTTCTGCCTGATATTTTGCAGAACCTCATCACCTCCATCTACTGGCCGCGTTCTCAGCGCTGGGGTTCGCGCCACGAGCACTTCAGCCGCCCCGTTCGCTGGCTGTTCGCCATGCACGGCGACGCGGTGGTTCCCGTTGAGTTCGCGGGCCTTACCGCCGGCAATACCACCTGCGGCCATCGCTTCTTAGCACCCGGCCCGTGGGAGGTCGCTTCGGCCGACGCTCTTATCGATGTGCTTCGCGAGCACAACGTGGTGCCCACCGAGGCCGAGCGCGAGGCTTCCATTCGCGAGCAGGTCGCGGCTATCGAAGAGAAGACGGGCCTTGTGGCCGAGCTTCCCGCGAAGACCATGGCCGAGGTCGTGAACCTCGCCGAGTTCCCCACGGTTATGGTGGGCGAGTTCGACGAGCTGTTCTTGGCGGTTCCTAAGGAAATCACCGTTGACGCCATGCTCGTGCACCAGCGCTATTTCCCGCTGTTCAACGCCGATGGAACGCTTGCGAATAAGTTCCTCATCACCTCGAACGGCGATCCGAAGTTCGAAGCGAACATCGTCGACGGCAACCAGCGCGTCGTGGCCGCTCGCCTTTACGACGCGAAGTTCTTCTACGACGAAGACCTGAAGCGCCCGCTCGAAGATTACGTTGAGCGCCTCGACACCGTCGTGTTCCAGGAAAAGCTTGGCACCACGCGCGCCAAGACCGATCGCATTGTTGCGCTCGCCAAGGCCATCGCCGCCGACGCCGGCGTGACGGGCCAGGAAGCCGCCGACGCCGAGCGCGCCGCCTATTTGGCCAAGGCCGACCTGGTCACGGGCGCGGTTGTGGAATTCACGAGCGTGCAGGGCATCATGGGCAGCTACTACGCCAAGGCCGCCGGCGAGACCGACGCCGTGGCGCGTGCCATCGCCGACCACTACCGTCCGCGTTTCTCGGGCGACGATGTGCCGGCCGAACGCGTTGGCTGCATCGTGGCCATCGCCGACAAGCTCGACACTATTTGCGGCCTGTTCGCCATTGGCCAGGGCCCCACGGGCTCTTCCGACCCGTTCGCGTTGCGCCGCAGTGCGCTGGGCATTGTGACTATGCTGCTTTCCGATAAGGGCCTCGACATTTCGCTCGGTGCCGCCATTGACGTGGCGCTTGCGAGCTACGCGGCTCAGGGTATCGAGTTCGATGCCGCCGCCGTTCGCGCCGATGTGGTCGACTTCTTCATCACGCGCACGAAGGTCATGGCGAAAGACGAGGGTGCTGCCCCCGATGCCATCGACGCCGTGCTCGCCGTGAGCGTTGAAGAGCCCGTTGTGTTCATGCAGCGCGTGCGCGCACTTGTAGCCGCCCGCGAGCAGCAGGCTGAGACGTTCGACGATTTGGCCACCGCGTACGCTCGCGCGAACAACCTGCGCGACGAGAAGCTGGGCACGAACGTTGATGAGTCGCTGCTTGGCGACGAGGAACGTGCGCTGCTTGACGCGGTTGCCGCTGCTGAAGGCAAGGTCGCAGAACATCTCGCCGGCAACGAATACGCTGCCGCTTTGGCCGAGCTCGCGAATTTGCGCGCTCCCATCGACGCGTTCTTCGACGGCGTTATGGTTATGGATGAGAATGAGGCGATTCGCGAGAACCGCCTGCGCTTGCTCAACCGTTTCGTCGCCGTGTTCAAAGACGTTGCCGATTTCGGCAAAATGGCTAAGAAATAGAGTTTTGAAGGGCCTGCCATGCGGCGGGCCCTTTTCGTATCTCGCCGGAAACGGTCGGACGGGCATCGCCAAGGGCCACGGTTCGCTACCGCTCGGCTTCGCCTCGCTGCCGGCTCGCTTTGCGAGCTCGGCGCGGCCGCTCGGCCGCATGGTAAGGTATCCAACATGCCATTGAGGCATGTTGGAGGCTGCGTTTAATATTGAAATGAAAAGCAAACTTGAACGCAGACGGCCTTTGCGAAGCCCGTCCGACCGTTTCCTTCAGTGCTTCCGCTTTGCGACAGAAAGGGGACATGCATGGCATCGAATGAAGGATTTATTGGAGTGAACAACGACACGCCGTTTCCCACGATTCATATTGTAAGCGACTCGCTTGGCGCGACGGCTCATTCGCTCGCCCGCGCCGCGGCGGGGCAGTTCGGATATTCCGACCCATACATTGAAACGCTGCCTAAGGTACGCAGCTTCAACGAAATCGCGGGTTTTTTGACCAAGCATCAGGAATCGCATCGCGCGAAGGGCAAACCCGATGACTTGGTGGTGTTTTATACGCTTGTCGACGATGAAATGCGTCATTTGATGCAAGCGTTTTGCGATGAGCGCGGTATGCATGCGGTCGACTTGATGGGTGGTCCTATTTCGGCCCTCGAGAAAGCCTCGGGGCTTGAAGCGAGTCGCGACCCGGGCCTTATGCGCACGGTTGACCAGAATTATTTCCGCCGTATCGCCGCTATGGAATTCACGGTGGAGCACGACGACGGCCGCAATCCGCAAGATTTGCCCGATGCCGATATTGTGCTGTTGGGCGTTTCACGTTCGAGCAAAACTCCTATTTCCATCTACATGGGCATGGAGGGCTATAAGGTTGCCAATGTGCCGCTCGCGCTTGGAACCGAGCCGCCGAAGGAGATTTACGACTGCGATCCGTCGCGCATCTTCGGCCTTATGACGACCCCCGATGTACTCGTAGGCATTCGTCAGCGCCGCTTGGGCGGTTCGGGGCGCATCGCTTCCATGGTTGCCGCGAGCTACGCCGAGCCCGAAATGGTCTATCAAGACCTCGAAGAGGCTCGCGCGCTTATGCGAAAACTTGGATGTATTGTGATTAGAACCGACAATAAAGCCGTAGAAGAAACCGCTCAGGAGATATTACGGTACTTCGAGCTGGCTCACCCTCTTCAAAAAAGTGCGATTGAGTGATAATTGCCAAGTGCAGTACTTTTTAGACTTCATATGTTAGGAGAAGACATTGACTGCAGACGTTAAGCGTGTCTACGCGTTCGGCAAGGACGCTGAGGGCAACAACGTTACTGAAGGCAACAAGGATATGAAGAACATCCTTGGCGGCAAGGGTGCGAACCTCGCCGAAATGGCTCTTATTGGCCTGCCCGTGCCTCCGGGCTTTACCATTACCTGCCAAACCTGCATGGAATATGCAAACGCGAATAACACGTGGCCTGAAGGCGCGCTCGACACCATTCAGGAGTACCGCCTCGACCTCGAGAAGCGCATCGGCAAGCGCATTGGCGACGCCGAAGATCCGCTGCTTGTTTCCGTTCGTTCCGGCGCTCCCATGTCGATGCCTGGCATGATGGACACGGTTCTGAACCTTGGCCTGAACGACGAGTCGGTCTACGGCCTTATCAAGCACACCGACAACGCCCGCTTCTCGTGGGACAGCTATCGTCGCTTCATCCAGATGTTCTCGAACGTGGTTATGGGCCTCGATGGCGACCTGTTCGAAAACGCCATTACCGCCAAGAAGCTCGCTCGCGGCGTGAAGAGCGACACCGAGCTTTCCGCTGAAGACTTGCAGGAACTCGTCGCTGAATTCAAGCAGATTTTCTCCCAGAACGTTTCTGCCGAAGAGCATCCTGAGCTCGTCGTTGACGGCGCGGTCGCTTTCCCGCAGAACCCCGACGTTCAGCTGAAGCTGGCCATCGAGGCCGTGTTTGGCAGCTGGAACAACCCGCGTGCGGTGCTCTACCGCAAGCAGAACAAGATTGCCGACGATCTGGGCACCGCCGTGAACGTGCAGTGCATGGTGTTCGGCAACAAGGGCGAGACTTCCGCTACCGGCGTTGCGTTCACCCGCAACCCCGCAAACGGCGAGAAGGAATTCTACGGCGACTACCTGGTGAACGCCCAGGGCGAAGATGTCGTCGCGGGCATTCGCAACACGAGCCCCATCGCCGAGCTGAAGCATGTCGACGGCCTGCAGGAAGCCGGCAAGGAGCTCGAGAGCGTGTTCACCATTCTCGAGAACCACTATCGCGACATGTGCGACATCGAGTTCACCATCGAGCAGGGCAAACTGTGGATGCTTCAGACCCGCGTGGGCAAGCGTACCGCCGCCGCCGCGCTGCATATCGCCATTGAGATGGAAAAAGAAGGCCTCATCACCAAGGAAGAGGCTGTGTGCCGCGTCGACCCCGCCCAGCTCGACCAGCTGCTGCACCCGCAGTTCGATAAGAACGCTAACTACGACGTGCTCGCTCGTGGCCTGAACGCTTCTCCGGGCGCTGCTGTTGGCGGTGCCGTGTTCTCGGCTGCCGACGCTGTGAAGGCCGTTGAAGAGGGCAAGAAGTGCGTGCTCGTTCGCTGGGAAACCACTCCCGACGACCTCGCTGGCATGATCGCCGCCGAAGGCATTCTCACCAGCCATGGCGGCAAAACCAGCCATGCTGCCGTTATCGCCCGTGGCATGGGCGCCCCGTGCGTCTGCGGCGTTGAGCAGCTCAAGATTGACGCCGAGAAGAAGGAAGCCGCGCTCACCGGCACCGATATCGTGATTCACGAGGGCGACATGATTTCGCTCGACGGTACCACCGGCATCGTCGTTCTGGGCGCCGTCGACCTGGTTATGCCTGAGCTCACCGGCGACCTCGACACCATTCTCGAGTGGGCCGACGAGTATCGCCGCCTGGGCGTTCGTGCCAACGCCGACAACCCGGCCGACGCGCAGCTTTCCCGCGACTTCGGCGCCGAGGGCATTGGCCTCGACCGCACCGAGCACATGTTCCTGGGCGAGCGCAAGCAGATCATTCAGACCTTCATCCTGAACGAGGACGAAGAGGTTCGCAAGGAAGCTGTCGAGCAGCTGTTCGAGGCCCAAACGGGCGACTTCTACGGCATGTTCAAGGCTATGGACGGTCTGCCGGTTATCGTTCGTCTGCTCGACCCGCCTCTGCATGAGTTCCTCGAGAGCCCGCGTGCCCTTGACGTGGAAATTGCCCGCATGGAGGCCACTGGCGCCGACGCGAAGGAAATCGCGGCCAAGCGCGAGCTCATGGACAAGATCGATTCCATGGCTGAGCAGAACCCGATGCTGGGCCTGCGCGGCTGCCGTTTGGGTATTGTGTATCCCATTCTTCCCGAGATGCAGGTGCGCGCTATCGCGACCGCAGCTGCCAAGCTCAAGAAGGAAGGTCTCGATCCCAAGCCCGAGATCATGATTCCGCTGGTTTCCACGGTGAAGGAGCTCGACAAGATGCGCGGCGTCGCCGAGCGCGTTATCGCCGAAGTTGCCGAGGAGCAGGGCGTTGAGCTCGAGCTTCCCATTGGCACCATGATTGAGCTGCCTCGTGCTGCCGTGACCGCTGATGAAATCGCCACCAAAGCCGACTTCTTCAGCTTCGGTACCAACGACCTCACCCAGACGACGTTCGGCTTCAGCCGCGACGACGTTGAGGCTGAGTTCATTCCGCAGTACCTCGCCGAGAAGCTGCTGCCTTACAACCCGTTCGCGACCGTCGACCCGGGCGTTGCCAAGCTCGTGAAGATGGGCGTTGAGCTGGGTCACGAGGGCAATCCCGACCTGGTGTGCGGCGTGTGTGGCGAACATGGCGGCGACCCTGACTCGGTCAAGACCTTCCACAAGATTGGTCTCGACTATGTTTCGTGCAGCCCCTACCGCGTGCCGTTGGCTCGCCTGGCTGCCGCTCAGGCCGCTATCGCCGACAAGCAGTAATCCTGCTGACGACTCTTCAAGAGGCTCAAAGGCGCTCTCCTTCGGGAGGGCGCCTTTTTTCTGGTGTGTTCCGTCGTTTCGCGTCTGAGTCGCAGGCCAGACGCGAAACATCATGAACGCCTGTTGGCGGCACACCCCGTTTTTCGATGGGTATACCGAGGACGTCTGCGCTTGCGCCTATCTTCATCTCAAAGTTAAGCACAGCCAGGTGAGCGCAAAACGAGCGAAGGGAACGGTGGCGTACCTTGGTCTCGGTAAGCTCTTCGTAAAACGAGGTGGGCAGTGGGCATGTAGCGGTGCATGAAAAAGGCCGCCCCGAAGAGCGGCCTTTCCCGAGCATTGATAGCTTTCGCAGCTTACATGCCGATGAGGGTTTGCAGTGAGGTGAGGAAGTTCGTCATGTTGCGGTAGCAAATGAACAGCGTAACCACGATGATGATGACGCCAGCGATATTGGCGAAGGCATGATTCTTGAACTTGCCCAGGTCTTTGCCGTTTGCGCAGAAGATGACGAAGAACGCCATGATGGGCAGCAGAATTGCGTTTGCGGCCTGCGCAACAAGGATGAGCTGTGTCGGGCTCTTGCCCCAAGCGATTGCCATGCAGCAGCCGCATACGAGGACGATGGCCCAAACAATCTTGAACTTCGCGTCCTTCAGGCCCTTGCCCCAGCCGAGCACGCCATTCACGGCGTACGCTGCGGAAAGGGGGGCGGTGATGGCCGAGGAGAAACCTGCGGCAAGAAGGCCGAGGCCGATCATCCACGTAGACCAGTCGCCCAGAAGCGGGGTGAGAGCGAGAGCCATGACCTGGCCGTTGATCTTTGCGCTTGCGATTTGGTCGCCCGCGGCGGTCGTGATGCCGGCGACGGTAGCGCCGTCAACTTCCCAGGTCGTCCACAGCGGGTGAAGGTTTGCAGCGGCGCAGACCAGAATGGCCATGGAAATGATGCCGCCCAAGGCAATGGAGAGCACGGCGTCGAAGCGGGCATCGGAAATCTGCTCGGGGTCCTTCCAACGCTCGGCTGCGGAAGAGGCATGCAGGAACAGGTTATACGGAACGATGGTGGTGCCGACGAGGCCGATGGCGGTCATAAGACCGGTGGAGTTATTTGTGGGCAGCTGAGGCGTGAACATGCCGGAGACGATGGCGCCCCAATCGGGGTTGGAGGCAAGTGCGGTGACCAAGAACACCACGCCCATGAATACGACGATGGCCGTGAGCACCTTTTCGATGAGGTTGTAGTGGCCGATGAACATCACGACGGCTGCCAGCAGGCCCACGACAACGACGATGGCGCCCATGGGAATGCCAGGTGCGACGGCCTGGATGCCCAAAATGCCGCCGGTGATGTTGCCGGTTTCATAGGCGACGTTGCCGATGAAAATAGCGATAATGACGATCGCGATAGCCAAGCCCTTCAGCACGGGATTGGGAATGCGGTCGCGAATGTTCTCGCCCAGGCCCTTCTGGCTGGCGATGCCGACGCGGGCGGCCATTTCCTGGAAGATGATGGTGGCGACGGTGGCGAACACGAGGGCCCACAGCATGGTGTAGCCGACGCTCGCGCCAGAAACGGTGCACGTGGTAACCGTGCCGGGGCCGACGAAGCCCGCGGCCACGAGAGCACCCGGGCCAACGTTCTTGAGCTTTTCGATGACTTTGCTCATGACGTTCCTTTCTTTTTCGGGCTTCGGCCTTGCGCGCGCCCCGTCGTGGCGGGCGGTGCGAGCGCAAAACCGAATAATGTAACTTGACCATTATGATGGTACTCAACGCTTTAGCGCATTAGAGTGGCAGTGGAAGAGTTTAACAAGTCGGTAACTGGCGGGATGGTGAGGCGGCTTGTGAGGGTTGGAGGGTGGTTTTCGAGCCGAAAGGTGCCCAGATTGCGGCAAGCGGTAGTCTATTTAGCATGAACGGTCCTCCACGGAAGCAAAAATGTTGTGCAATAGATTCCGCGATTTGCGAGGGGTATTGGGACAATTCTGTGGCGGCGGAAGTACCCGAAGAGTCGGCCGCTGACAATCGGCAAGCGGTAGATTCCAGGGTGCGGGTCGCCACCCAGCAGGTTGTCGAGGCCGCGAGTGCTGTTGGCGTGCAATCCGGCGAAACTGGTTCCGCTGCGCAGATTGGCGAATGGCAAACCTGGGGAGTCTATGAGTGGGTGGTAGACGACGAAGGCTGTTTGGCGATTTGCCCAGAAGATGGGGCGGAGATAGGGCAGTTACTGAATGATGATTCTAGGATTCCTTAGCTTAATCAAGAAGTAAAACAGCATATTCACACTGTTGAGGTTCGGACTGGCGTTGTGGTGTCGAAGATATGAGTGGATTGTTCGAGGGACTTCCTGCTAAATCGATGGATTTGAAGAACCTGATTACCTTCCGACCGATTTGGATGTCGAGCGTATTCAACGGTTGCTCGTTGCTTAAATCTCTCAATATCTCAGTCAATATCTCAGGTTGGAACAGACCTCCCTCGTATAGGTAAATATAGCGTATTTTAAGGATGCTTTGCTTTGCGGGAAATCCGCATTGGCCCCGCCACCAAGATCGACCTGCTCGACCCTGTCGGCGATGACGTAACCGGCAGGTGGGTGTTGCCTGCGGACGGCATCGCTTACCGGCCGAAGTACGTCCCGTTCGGGGTGGCCGCGACGTACACGGCGCAGCGGGCCGAAACCACGCTAGATTTATCTAGCTGGAAGCGGTGAATGCCCTTATGCCCTTCTATAGCCGCTTCATGTGCGGTGTTTTGCGAGCATTCTCGGTTGAGACCCTCCCATGTTTGGATATTTTCGACCTCACCATTTGCGGAATGGGGTTATTCGTGCGGCCGATTTCACGTGAGGTGGGGGATAATGAATCCAATGCGTTTCGCGTGATAGGAGGAATTATGAGGAGATCGGCTAAGGCCGCCCCCCGTACGTTCGGGTGCGTCGTGGCGCTTGCGCTGGCGACAGGCTTGGGCGCGGCTGTTCCCGCGATGGCCGATGAGGTCGCGGCTCCATACGAGGGGGACCTCCAGGTTTCCGCGCAGGCCGAGAGCTGACAGGCCTGGGGCGGCTGCGAATGGATGGTGGATTCCGAGGGCTGTCTGACGATTCGTCCGAAAGATGGTGCCGATGCGGGGCGGCTGCCGGATAATGAATGGCACGATGCTTTGCCTTGGCATGATTATGCTTGCAGCATCGAAAGCGTAAAAGTGGAAGATGGCGTCTGGGCTTCGGGCTCTTCTGCGAATGGTTTGTTCGCGGGGCTTTCGTCTGCTGCGTCTATCGACCTCTCCGGACTCGACATTTCACGAGCGACTAGTATGAGCAGTATGTTCTGGGGATGCTCGAGCCTTGCTTCGCTGGACCTTTCCGGTTGGAGCACCCCGAACGTGACCAGCATGAGCGACATGTTCCTCAATTGTCCGTCCTTGACTGTTTTGGACCTTTCGTCGTTTGATACTTCGAATGTGGTTGATTTTCGAGAGATGTTCAAGGGCTGCTCGTCTCTTGAAGATTTGAATATATCGAGCTTCGATACTCGTAATGCTTCGATGATGGATTCCATGTTCGACGGCTGTGACGGCCTTTCTATCGTTCGTCTTGGTAAAAACTTCTATTTCACGAACGAATCGGGACGTATGTGCTCTCTGCCTGATGGATATTGGTGCCAAGAGAGGACCCATAAGTTTTACAACGCCATTGACGTTCCCGACGGCGTTGATTCGATTTACACCCGAGGAATTTGGGCGGTCGAAAGCCATTGGGAGCAGGATGCAAATGGCTGGTGGTATCGCAATCCCGATGACAGCTACCCGGCGAACACGTGGTACTCGATTGACGGGTCTTGGTATTACTTCAACGGGTCGGGCTATATGGTCACCGGCTGGCAGAACATCGGGGGCACCTGGTATTACCTGGGAGGCTCGGGCACCATGGCAACCGGCTGGCAGAGCATCGGCGCCGCGTGGTATTGGTTCGACGATTCCGGCGCAATGGCAACCGGCTGGCGATCGGTTGGCGGCACCTATTACTTCTTCGGCGGATCCGGCGCCATGCAGACCGGCTGGTGCAGCGTGGGTGGAACTTGGTACTGGTTCGACGGGTCGGGCGCAATGGCCACGGGTTGGGAGTCTATCGGCGGCTCGTATTACTACTTCAACGGCTCTGGCGCCATGCAGACCGGTTGGCTGAGCAGCGGCGGCGCTTGGTACTGGCTCAACGGCTCGGGAGCAATGGCCGTCGGCTGGCAAAGCGTAGGTGGAACCTATTACTGTTTCAACGGCTCCGGTGTTATGCAAACTGGCTGGTTGAACGATGGCGGGACTTGGTACTACCTCTCTGGCTCGGGCGCCATGCAGACCGGTTGGCAGAGCATCGGTGGCTCGTATTACTTCTTCAACGGCTCGGGAGCGATGGTCTCTTCCATGTGGGTGGGGAATTATTACCTTAGCGCCGATGGCACCATGGCCACGAATGAATGGGTCGGTGGCTACTACGTCGGCTCGGACGGACGTTGGATCCAGGGCTACCAGGAAGGCGGTCAGCAGGGAATCGCACAGACTGTGTATTATGTGCCGGGCAGTAGCGTCTACCACACTCATTGGTGCAGGACAATGGGGACGGCGCGCAACTATAATACGTACTCGTCCGTCGCCGAGGCGATTGCCCACGGCGCGAAACGCGAGTGCAAGAACTGCCAGCAGATGGACTAGCTCTATTCGAATGGGCGCGGGACATCTCTGCCTCGCGCCCATCTCCCCAATGCAAAAAACGGCCGAGACGCAAGCCTCGGCCGTTTTTCTGTGTGTGGCCTTGTTGTCTTTATCTGTAGCTAGGCTTCAGTTTGACGTTCGCTTGCATGAGGGCTTCGCGAATTTTCTTGGCGAATTCGAGCGCGTGGGCATTGTCACCGTGAATGCAAATAGTGTCGGCGGCAACCTCGATAGTGCTGCCGTCAACCGCTTCGATGGTGCCTTCTTGAACCGCGCGCACCACGCGCGCTACGGCGAAGTCCTCGTCGGCGATCACGGCGTTTTCCTGCTTGCGCGGCACCAACGTGCCGTCAGCCATGTAATTGCGGTCGGCGAAGAATTCCTGCGCGGTGACAAGGCCCGCTGCTCGCCCCGCTTCGATGAGCTTTCCGCCAGCGAGGCCTACGAGCACGAGCGTGGGGTCGAAATCGTGCACTGCGGCGGCGATTGCCTCGGCGAGGGCGGCGTCTTTCGCGGCACGATTGTAAAGCTGTCCGTGCGGTTTCACGTGGGCGAGCGCAGTGCTTTCCGCTTTGCAGAAACCGGCAAGCGCCGAGATTTGATACAGCACGAATGAGTAGGCTTCATCGGGGGAAAACGCCATGTCGCGGCGGCCGAAGCCCTGCAGGTCGGGATATCCCGGGTGTGCGCCAATCGAGGTGCCGGCGGCCGCTGCGGCGGCAACGGTGCGACGCATGACGCACGGGTCGCCCGCGTGCATTCCGCATGCGATGTTCACGCTCGTGACCAAAGGAATCACCTGGTCGTCGAGACCGAGGGAATAACGGCCGAAGCTTTCGCCCAAATCGCTGTTCAGATCTACGCGTGCCATAAAGGCGCTCCTTTCGGATGTGGTGGGGCGGAATTTGCTTTGCACTGAGACCTGTTAAATGCTCGTAGCATTTAACAGGTTCAAGGTCGAATGCGTCATGGAGTGCGGGTCGCGGGCGGCATTGCGAACGGAAAATCGCCGATGGGTTAACGCGGTTTCCGCCGACGCGATTCCTGCCAATTGTGTTTGGCAATTATCTCGGGCGCTTTCGGGTTGCGATAAAACTGTTAAACGCTACGAGCATTTAGCAGGTCGAGCAGGTTGTGTTAAACGCTACGAGCATTTAACAGGTGCGATTCAAGGTTGCTAAAACTTCAGGGAGATGTTCTTCGTGTCGGTGATGAGCATGCAGCCGGGCGCGTGGGTGATGGCGAATTTCGGCTTCACGTTCATGACGACCGACTGTGGGGTGACGCCGCACGGCCAGAACACGGGTACCTCGCCCTCGTGAATATCAACCGCATCGCCGAAATCGGGCTTGGAGATATCGTCAATGCCAATAACGCTGGGGTCGCCGATGTGAATCGGAGCGCCGTGGACCTTCAGAATAGCGCCTGAAATTTGCACGGCCTGCACGACCTGCTCATACGGGATGGGACGCATGCTCACGACCATGTTGCCGGACATCTTGCCCGCCGGCTCGCACGCGATGTTCGTGATATACATGCTCACGTTGCGGCCCTGCGTGTTGTGGCGCATTTCGATGCCGGCCTCGATGAGCTCGCTTTCGAAGCTGAATGAGCAGCCAATGAGGAATGCGACCAAATCGTCGCGCCACAAATCTTCGACGCTCGTGGGGTCGTCGACCATCACGCCGTCGCGGTAGACGCGGTAGCGCGGGAAATCGTTGGCGATGTCGCAGTCGGCGCTGCTGGTATGGAAGAAGCGGTCGCCCACCTCTGAAACCTCCAAAATGGGGCAGGGCTTGGGGTTGCGCATCGCGAACAGCAGGAAGTCGTAGGCGTCTTCCTTCGGCAGCACGATGAGGTTGCCCTGCGCGTAGCCTGGGCACAAACCGCTCGTGGGACCGCTGAAGCGTCCTTCGCGAATGATATGGCGCATTTCGCGCGGGGTGATGTTTGCGGGAATATCGGAAATGCTGAGCTGTTCTTGTGCCATGGTGCTTCCTCGCGTATCTTTCTGTCGCTTTGTCGGGGCGGCGCCCGCCACTTCATACGCCGTGGTCGCGTTCTGTATGCTGCGCGCGGCGCTCGGCCAAAGCCGCATGTCGCGCGTATCGCATCGATTTGTTCGCGCGGCTCGTTTTTCGGGCCGCGCCCGTTTCTTCCTCCGCTTATTCCACCGGCGGCATGGTGGGCTCGCCCGCGTGGTCGTTCGGCTCGATGCAGGGCATTTCCAGCGTGAGCCTGCCTCGCGCGTTGGCGCGCACGTTGCGGTAATAATCGCGCTCGGCCACGAGCAGGCGCTGCGCCTCGATAACCGAAACGGGTTTGAATCGCACGTACTGCTTGGTCGCGCGCTGTACGAGCAGCGGAATGTCGACGCTCGCGACGGTGGCGATTTTCGCGTAGCCGCCCGTGGTTTGGCGGTCGGCGAGCATTACGATGGGGGTGCCCTGCGCGGGAATCTGGATTGAGCCGAGCGCAATGCCGTCGGAAATGATGTCAGAACCGCGGCTCGATTCGATTTGCGGGCCATCGAGACGGCAGCCCATGCGATCGGTTTGCGCGCTTACCTGGTAGCGTTCCTTATAGAACGTATCAATGCCGCGGCTCGTGAACAAATCGCTTTGCGGGCCGGGCACTACGCGAATTTCCTGCGTGAGGTACTCGAAATGGTAGAACGGGTCGTTGCGGTAGTGGTTGGGGCCGAAATCGTAGTAGGGGTTCGGCGTGGTGTCGTGAAAGTTCACCACGTCGCCGAACGCGAAGCGCCGCCCCTCGAAGCCGCCCAAGCCGCACTTCAGGTTGGTGGAAGCGCTACCCATGACGCGGGGCACATCCACGCCGCCGTTGGCGATGGCCAAATATCCGTATACGCCGCGCTCGGCGGCCGGCATTGAGAGGCGCTGGCCGGCGCGCACCACGAATGCCTGGTACATGGGTGCGCGCTCTTCGTCGAGGCGCGGGTTGAAATCGGCGCCCGTAATGGCGACGACGGCGTCGTTTTCGAATTCGAGCGTAGGGCCTGCGAAGGCGAATTCGATGGCTGGCGCATTCGCCGCATTGCCCACAAGCAGGTTCCCGAGCGAGAACGCGCGGCGATCCATGACCCCCGAAGGCGAGAAGCCGCTCGCGGCGTATCCCATGCGGCCGCGGTCTTGCACGGTGGTCAGAAGGCCTGGCACGCACACAGTGAATTTCGCCATTTACATCGCCTCCTTCACGCGGTATTCGTAGGTTCCAGCCTGCAGCGCGGCCTCGATTTCCGCATATTCATCGGGGGAAATGGCCTCGAATTCAATGGAATCGCCCGCGGCATACAAAAACGCCGGCTCGCGTTCTGCGTCGTAGGGGCGCAGCGGGCTGCGGCCGATGATTTGCCATCCGCCGGGCGAGGGCAAGGGGTAGATGCCCGTTTGCGCGCCGCCAATGCCCACAGCGCCGGCTTCGATGCGCACGCGCGGCATCTCGAGACGGGGCGTTTCCAAATCGGGGTTCAAGCCGCTTAGGTAGGCGAAGCCCGGCAGAAAGCCCAGCATCGCGATGAGGTATGTGGGCTCGGTGTGCAAGCGCACCACTTCATCGGGGGTGATGCCGTGGAATTGCGCGACATGTTCCAGGTCGGGGCCGAATTCGCCGCCGTAGCACACGGGAATCACGATGGTCTTGCCGGCCGAGGCTCCTTCGGCGGAAAGGCCGTCGAGGTTGGCGTGCACGGCCGAAACCAATTCCTCATAGGAAATAGTTTCGGGGTTGTATGCGACCATGACGGCACAAAACGTGGGAACGATGTCTTCGATGCCTGCAATGCCCGCTGCCTGAATGCGCGCGGCGGCGCTGCGCACAAGGGCGCTTGCTTCGGCCGAGATGGTATCGGCGACAACGATATTGATGGCGGAATCTCCGCACACGCTGATTTGATAAGGGCGCATGGGTGCACTCCCTCTAGTTTTGCTTGAACGTTCGGCGAAATGCGCGGCATGGCGTACCGCGTCAGTTAATTGCTTTGTATACTTTAGCGCACGATAGTACAGAGTTGACGCGAAGACTTCGTTGTTTACAATTTAGCAACCGCAAGCGGCGAGAATGCGTGCGAAACTTACGAGGCGGTTCGTTTCCGCTGGGCGCGGGCTTCTCCTTAGTCGGGCTTCTCCTTGGTCGGGCTTGGCCTTTGGGCGAATCGCTTGTGAGACATGCTGCCACGTTTTCCGAATGAGGCACGGTGGCATAAGGTTGCTTGCTTCAAATATGAGAGATTGAAAGGCTGTTTTTCGTGGTTGGTCGCGGCTTATTTTTGGGTGTGTTCTTCATCGCCTATGCCATTCAGGCGATAACGGGTTTTGCCGGCAATATTATCGCGATGCCTGCGGGCATGGCGACCGTCGGCATGCAAGAGAGCGTCGCCATGCTCAACGCCACCGGCATGATCGGCTGCGGTCTTATCGCCATTCAAAATTGGAAGCACATCAACTGGCGCGAGCTCGCGATTATGCTTGCGGTTATGACGCCGTTCATGTTTGTGGGCATTTGGCTCGACACGGTGTTGCCGCTGGGCATTCTGTCGAAGATTTACGGCGCCATTGTGGTGGTCGTGGGTGTGCGCGGCTTAGTGCTCAAGCAGCAGCGGTTCATGCCGAAGTGGCTGCTCGCTGTGCTGCTGGTGCTCGCGGGCCTCATTCAGGGCATGTTCGTTTCGGGCGGCGCCATTCTTGCGATTTACGCGCTCCAGCGCCTTCGGGACAAAGACCAGTTCCGCGCTACGCTTTCGTGCATCTGGATGGTGCTCAATTTCGTGTATGCCGCGCTGCAGCTTAGCCAGGGGCATTACACGCCCGATTGCCTGGTCATGGTTGCCATCGCTATCCCACTTCTGCTCGTGGCTACGTGGCTCGGCAACAAGCTGCAGAAGCGTATCAGCCAGGCAACGTTTATCAAGGTGACCTATGTGTTGCTCACGGTGATCGGTATTATTCTGCTTGTGAAATAAGCGCTGTTGCGTGTTGGCGAGCGCAATTTGGCGGTGTGTATTTTCGGGCCGAAGCTTGCGCGGCGTTGCGCGAGTTTGCCCTCGGATTGCTTCGGTTGACTCAATGGGCCGACGCGTTCATGCGGCCAAGAAGGCGCTCATTGCAGGGCGAACATGTAAGGGAAATGAGAGAAAGAGGAGTACGAGAGAAGGGCGGCGGCCTCTTTTTGCTGTGCCCCGTTCGAGGGGCATGGGGGTTGGCATTATGGCAGAGAAAACGAAAAAAGAGGCGAAGTTTCGCCACGGGATGCTCGCCTTCGGCCTGCTTGCGGCGGTAATGTTCGGCTGCGTTGTGGGGCTGGGAACCGATCCGCAAATTCCCATGCTCATCGGCTGCGTGATTTCGGGCTTTATCGCGCTGTACCTGGGGTTTGATTGGGAAGAAATTCTCGATGCCATGAAGAAGGGCATCGACGATTCGATGGAAGCGTGCCTGATTCTTATTTGCATTGGCGTTATGGTCGCGGTTTGGATTCTGTCGGGCACGGTGCCCACGATGATTTATTACGGGCTTGAGGTGGTTACGCCGCAACTGTTCTTGCCGGTGTGCTTCCTGGCGACGCTCGTGATTGGCATTGTTGTGGGCGCATGGGGCGCCGCTGGCACCATTGGCCTGGCGTTCATCGGCATCGCTGCGGCGCTCGATGTGCCGCTCGGCATGGCGGCGGGCGCCATTGTGGGCGCGGCGTATGTGAGCGAGATTGTATCGCCCCTGGTCGACGGTCCAAATTTGGCGGCCGCTATCGCCGAGGTCGACGTGTTTGCGCTGTGCAAGCGGTTCCTTCCTTTGGTGATTGCCTTGTGCTTGGCGTGCACGGGAATCTATGCCGTTATCGGCTTCGGCCTTGATGCGTCGGGCGATGCTGGCGCGTCTACGGCGGCGATTCTTTCTGGGCTGGAGGGTTCTTTCAATATTGGCCCCGTGACGCTCATTCCGCTTGTGGTCATGGTCGTTTGCATCGTCTTTCAGGTGCCTGCGATTCCGTCGTTTTTGGCGGGTATCGCTGTTGGCGCGATTGAAGCCGTGCTTTACCAGGGCGTCGATGCGTCGATGCTTCTGGGCGCTATGGTGAGGGGCGCCGAGTCGAATACGGGCGCGCAGTTTATCGACACGCTGCTTTCCACGGGTGGTATCAACGAAATGCTCGAGACCATCTCCATTATTTTGCTGGTTATGGCGTATGCGGGCATCATGCAGCATTGCGGGCTCATGGCTTCGATGGTTGAGCCTATTGTGAGAAGGCTCAAGAATTTTGTGGCGCTTGCGGGCGCAACCGTGTTCTCGGGCGCGCTGTTCAACGTGCTTTTGCCCGACCAATATCCGGCGATCACGATGTCGACGTTGGTCTACCGCGACGAATACAACCGCCGCGGCGTCGACCGCGCGGCGTGGGGCAATATCGTGAATTCCTCGGCGGGCATTACGTCAGTGCTTGTGCCGTGGAACACGTGTGCTATTTACATGGTTACCATTCTGGGCGTTTCTTGCGTCGATTACATGGGGTATGCCTTCTTCTGCTATTTGTACCCAATCGTCGTTTTCGTTGTGGCCGCGCTTTTCGGCAAGAAGCTTGGGTGGGTTTCGAAAGGCGAGCCGAGGCTGGCGGCGCGGGATGCTGAGGCACCCGAAGGCGTGCCGCGCGAAGCGTAGGTTGCACCAAGCCCGGGCGGGCCGAAGCATGGGTCGCTGTTTGATGCGTCGAAACCTGTTAAATGCTCGTAGCGTTTAACAGGTTTCAGTTCCAACTTGAGTGCGTTTTGGTTTTGTTCGAGGTGGTTTGGACTTTGCTCCGATTTCATGACGTGCCGCCGGCTGTCCTCGGCTCGTGCCTCTGCGTTCTCGCGTACAGTTCGCGTTCCTCTGCCAGATGGCGAGCTGTTTGCGGTTACGGCAGGTGCTGGTGAGTTCCGCTATGGGGCCTGTTGTGAGGGGGCCCACTATGGGAGGTTCGCTATAGGGAAGCGCATTGCGGGGAATCTGCTGTGGAAAACCTGCTAAATGCTACGAGCACTTAGCAGATGTCGAGCATTTAGCAGGTAGTAACTGATGGCAGGCATGGGAGGTTGGAACGCGCGCGAGGAGAACCTGTTAAACGCTACGAGCATTTAACAGGTGGCGGGTTGTGCTGGTGGTGCGCCTCTACAACCCAAATACGCCCTGGCGCGCGTGAAATATCTGTGCGAGACGGTTGGAAAAGCGGCAGCGCCCTTCTATAATCACGGCACTATGTCTGAAACAAATTTGAAACAAAACCAGGCGGCGGTTGAATCTGCCGCCGCCGAACGAGACGGCGCTGAATCGGGCGTCGTTGAATCGGCCGCATCCGAACCCGTTGTTGCCGAAACGAGCGTCGCTCATAAAAGCGGCGTCTCTGCCGCTATGCAAAAAGAGGCCTTCCAGGCCGCATGGCCCATTGTGCTCGGCTATATCGTGCTGGGCATTCCGTGCGGCATCTTGGGCGTGGCTGCTGGCATGGACGTGTGGATGATTGCGATAATGAGCCTGCTGTTCTATTCAGGCGCCGGCCAATACATGATTCCCAATATGTGGCTCGCGGGCAACCCGATTTCGGCCATTATCGCCAGCGTCGCGCTTGTGAACACGCGCCAAATGCTCTATGGTGCATCGCTTTCGCAATTCTGCGGCAGCGCGGGCAAGCGCCTGGCGTTCATTTTCGGCGCCACGGTAACCGACGAGAGCTTCGGCGTGAATTTGGCGCGCATGATTAATGGCAACTGGTCGGTGAAGCACGCCTTGCTCGTGAATTTGTTCTCGCTTACGTCGTGGACCGTTTCCAATGTCGCGGGTGCGCTCATCGGTTCGGCAATCTCGCTGCCCACCGCACTCGCTTCGTTTGCCATGACGTCGCTGTTCATTTGCTTGCTGTGCATGCAGAAGGTGACTCCTGCAAATCTGGTCGCCGTGCTTGGATCCATTGCCGGTGTTATTGTGTGCAAGTGCGTGGGCCTTGCTGGCCCCGCCATTCTGATCGGCGCACTTGTGGGCGTAGGTGCCGCGTTTGCATTCTCGAGCGTGCGCCACGATGATCGCAACACGACTATGAAAGTGGGGGAGTAGGCAATGGACGTTACGAGCTTCCTCATTATTTTTGGCGTGTGCTTGGCGTGTATGCTCGCCTGCCGTTGCCTTCCCATCTTCTTGCTTAAGGGCAAACAATTGCCTGAACGGTTTGTGCGTGCGCTGAATTTCATTCCGCCCGCGGCTTTTGCCGCCCTGGTGACGAATGACCTGTTTGATCCCGCGAAAGTCGCTTCGGGCGACATCGCGCTGTGGGGCATGCCTCTGTTGGCTGCCGCTGTGGTGCTCGTGGTGGGTGCGAAGACGAAATCGATGGCGGCTTGCATCGTAGTGGGTGTTGGCATGCTCGCTGTGCTCACGTATGTGCCTGCGCTGTTGTAGGCTTTTGCCCCTGCTGTTTTTCTGCTGGTCTCATTTGAATATGGTTTGACGAGCCCCGTGGCGGCACGACTGCCGCGGGACTCGCTGTATTATCGGCTGTTGGGCGGGGCGTACCATAAGGCACGAAGCGCCGCCAGGTGAGAAGTGCTGCCAGATGCACTGCGTCGCTAGGCGCGATGTGCTGCTGGATGGGGTGCATCGCAGGGCGGACGTGCTAGTGAGCGGTATGCCTTATTAGACAAGACGCCCCGCTAGGCGGACATGTTGCCAGGTGAGGCATGTCGTTAGATGAGGCGCGTCGCTGAGTAGCGAAGGCGCACCGTCACGTGAGAAGTGTTTTTGCCAAGATGGCGCCTTCGGAGCAATATGCGCCGCGACGCAGTTTAGCCGCTACGTGGGTTTTGCGCTCAGGCGCTGACGCGGACGATGAGCGGCTCGATGTGTTCTTTCGTATGCATACAAACTCCAATCTGGGCTGATGTTATCGGTCCAGCTTTTTTGTTCGTGCCCCCGCCTTTCGGGCTCAGCGTAAATGATTTCCCTGTTTTCTGCCAAAAGTTGCGAATTCGGGGGGCATGAAACGCCCTTTTTCAAGGGAATACGCTGTCGAGAAGGTCAATTGCCCCACGAATTGTTAACATGTCCTAACCGTGACCTGGGGATATATGACTAAAGCAACGGGCTCGCACTTTTGCCAAGCCCCCGAATTCGCAACTTTTGGCAGAAAATCGCATTCTGATTTACGCTCGCCGCTCACCGCGCTTTAGTGTGGTGGATTATAGAAATTTCCTCCATAGACGTGATTCGCCGTTATAATCGCCCAAATGCAAATCAAGGGTTGTTTAATACACTTTTCGTTATAAATATGCAATTTAGAGCGAAAGTGCCTTTAAACCGGTACCGAGAGACCGAAAAGGAGACGCAAATGGAAGCTACCCAAACCGCCACAGGGCACGTGTCTGCGGCAACGGTGTTGGCGGCTGGCCAAAAAGAGGTCAAAGCCGCGACAATTGCAGAGAAACTTATAGCCGCCACGAGCAAAAAAGCTCGCAAGGCGGCTATTTTGTTATTGGAGGACGGAACCCGATTCGACGGTTGGGCATGCGGTGCCGCGGGCGAGGTTACGGGCGAGATTTGCTTCAACACATCGCTCGAGGGCTATCTTGAGGTTATTACCGACCCTTCGTATGCGGGTCAAATTGTCACGATGACGTATCCCCAGATTGGCAACTACGGTGTGAACCTCGACGACACGCAGTCGGCCAGGCCCGCTCTGCGCGGCTTGGTCGTGCATGACATGTGCCGCACCCCTTCGAATTGGCGTTCGAGCATGAGCCTGCCCGAATTCCTCGAGCGCGAGAACATTGTGGCTATCGAGGGCATCGATACTCGTGCGCTCGTTCGCCATATTCGCGATTTCGGTGCGCAGACCGCTATTTTATCCACCGAAGATCTCGACGCTATTTCGCTTGCGGAAAAGGTCGCTGCGGCTCCGAGCCTGGTGGGCCGCAACCTCGCTAAAACTGTGAGTCGTGCCGCCGCGGAATCGTTCGATAAGGTGCCCGAGAGTCAGGCGTTCGCCGTGGCCGCTCCTGCGCCGAAGAAATATCACGTGGTTGCGTATGACTGCGGCGTGAAAGAGTCGATTCTCGCGGGCCTCGTGCGTGTGGGCTGCGACCTTACCGTCGTGCCGTGGGACACTCCCGCTGCCGACGTGCTTGCCATGGAACCCGACGGCGTCTTCCTCTCCAACGGCCCGGGCGACCCCGATGCCGTGACCGAAACTTACGAGCAGGCGCGCGAGCTTATTGGCAAGGTGCCGGTGTTCGGCATTTGCTTGGGCCACCAGATGATTAGCCTTGCAAGCGGCGGCGAAATGGAGAAGCTCAAGTTCGGCCATCGCGGCGGCAACCAGCCCGTCATGAACCTCGTGAGCGGCCAGGTGGAAATTACCGCGCAGAACCACGGCTTCGGCCTGGTGTTCCCGAGCCTCGGCAAGCTTGTGCCCGAGCTTTCGGGCGGCGTGGCCGAGCATCCTGCCGACGGCGACCTTCGCTTCTGGTCGCAGCGCCGCATTGCCCCCGTCGTTGAAAACGAGCGCTTCGGTCGCATTCGCCTGACGCACGTTAACTTGAACGACGGCACATGCGAAGGCATTCAGCTGCTCGACCAGAATGCATTCTCGGTGCAGTACCATCCCGAGGCCAATCCTGGTCCCACCGATGCGCACTACCTGTTCACGGCATTTTGCCGCCTGATGGACGGCGACGCCGACTACCTGAACATCAACATTTCGCAAGACCGCCTCGCTGGTTGGGTCTTCGGCTCGAAGGAGGCCTAGGCAATGCCCAAACGTACCGACATCAAACGTATTCTCGTTATTGGCTCGGGCCCCATCGTTATTGGTCAGGCGTGCGAGTTCGACTACTCGGGTGCTCAGGCGTGCAAGGTGCTCAAGGAAGACGGCTACGAAGTGGTGCTCGTGAATTCGAACCCCGCTACCATCATGACCGACCCCAGCTTGGCCGACCGCACCTATGTGGAGCCCATTACCGCTGAGTTCATCGAGCGCGTTATCGCTAAAGAACACCCCGACGCCCTGCTCCCTACCCTTGGCGGCCAAACGGGCCTGAATGCGGCCGTTGAGCTGGCGAAATCGGGCGTGCTTGATCGATATGGCGTCGAAATGATTGGCTGCGATTTGGCGGCCATTGAGCGCGGCGAAGACCGCAAGCTGTTCGCCGAGGCCATGGAAGAAATTGGTTTGGAATGCGCGCGCAGCGGTTATGCGTACTCCGTTGAAGATGCCGTTGAGCTTGCCGGCAAGGTGGGCTACCCCTGCGTGCTTCGCCCGAGCTTCACGCTCGGCGGCGCGGGCGGCGGCATCGCCTACGACGAGCAGGAGCTGCGCGAGATTGTGGCGCAGGGTCTGGAGCTTTCTCCCGCCGGCGAGGTGCTTGTGGAAGAAAGCATCATCGGCTGGAAAGAATACGAGATGGAAGTCATGCGCGATAAGGCCGGCAACGGCATCATCGTGTGTTCCATCGAAAACGTTGACGCCATGGGCGTGCATACCGGCGACTCTATTACGGTGGCGCCTGCGCAAACGCTTTCCGATGTGGAATACCAGCGCATGCGCGTGGCCTCGCTCGCGATTCTGGAGAAAATCGGCGTCGAAACGGGCGGCTCGAACGTGCAGTTCGCGCTCAACCCGAAAAACGGCCGCCTGATCGTCATCGAAATGAACCCGCGCGTGAGCCGCTCATCGGCGCTTGCGTCGAAGGCGACCGGTTTCCCCATCGCGAAAGCTGCTGCGCGCCTGGCTGTGGGCTACACGCTCGATGAAATCACGAACGACATCACGCGCGTCACGCCGGCATGCTTTGAGCCGTCTATCGACTATTGCGTGGTGAAGGTGCCGCGTTTCGCATTCGAGAAATTCAAGGGTACCGACACCACGCTGTCCACGCGTATGAAGGCCGTGGGCGAAATCATGAGCATCGGCCGCACGTTTGAGGAAGCGTTCGGCAAGGCCATGCGCTCGCTGGAAAACGGCCGCGCGGGTCTGGGCGCCGATGGCAAAGACGATTTCGACGAAGAGCATTTTGATGAATGCGTGGCACGCCCCACGGAAGACCGCATCTTCTATGTGGCCGAGGCTCTGCGTCGCGGTTGGACCGTTGACGCGGTGCACGAGGCGTGCGGCATCGACCCGTGGTTCCTGCATCGCATCGCCGATATGGCCGCTGTACAAAACCAGCTCGAAGGCCTGCGCCTTGAAGACCTCGACGCGCCGGCTATGCGCATCGCGAAACAATACGGTTTTTCCGATGCTCAAATCGCCCACCTCACGGGCACGAAAGAAGTTATTGTGCGTGCCTATCGTAAGGGCCTTGGCGTTGTGCCTACGTTCAAAACCGTCGACACGTGCGCGGCCGAATTCGCGGGCAAAACCGAATACCACTACAAGACATACGAAACGCCCCATGTTGCGGCTGCGGGCGCGGCGCCGAGCTTCGGCGATTCTGAAATCGTGTCCGTCGACAAGCCTAAAGCCATGATTTTGGGCGCAGGTCCCAACCGCATTGGCCAGGGCATTGAGTTCGACTACTGCTGCGTGCATGCGAGCTACGCGCTGCACGAGGCCGGCTACGAAACCATCATGGTGAACTGCAACCCCGAAACCGTGTCCACCGATTACGACACGAGCGACCGCCTGTATTTCGAGCCGCTCACCTACGAAGATGTCATGGACATCGTCGATGTCGAGCAGCCCGACGGCGTTGTGGTGACGCTCGGTGGCCAAACGCCGCTGAAGCTTGCGCATGCGCTCCAGGAATCGGGCGTGACCATTATGGGCACGAGCCCCGAGGCGATTGACCTGGCCGAAGACCGCGAACGTTTCAGCGCGGTGCTCGACGAGCTCGACATCACGTACCCTGCCGCAGGCATGGCCACAGGCTTCGAGGAAGCCGAACGCGTCGCCAATCGCATTGGGTTCCCGCTGCTCGTTCGCCCGAGCTACGTGCTTGGCGGCCGCGGCATGGAAATCGCCTACGACCCGTCGCATCTGCGCACCTTCATGGCCGAGGCAACGCGCATCTCTCCTGATCATCCGGTGTATTTGGACCGCTTCCTCGAGGGCGCTATCGAATGCGACGTTGACGCGCTGTGCGACGGCGAGCAGGTGTATGTGGGCGGCGTGCTCGAGCATATCGAGGAAGCTGGCATTCACTCGGGCGACTCGGCCACCTGCATTCCGCCGTTCTCGTTCAGCGACCGTTTGGTCGGCGAGCTGCGCGACATCACGCGCCGCTTGGCGCTGCGCCTGGGTGTGCGCGGCCTGCTCAATGTGCAGTACGCCATCAAGGGCGAGACGATTTATGTCATCGAAGCGAACCCGCGTGCGAGCCGCACGGTGCCGTTCGTGTCGAAGTCGACCGGCGTGCCGCTGGCAAAGTGCGCGGCTCTTATCATGAGCGGCCGCAGCATCGAAAGCCTGGGCTTGCCGGCTGACGATCGCCGCATGGATTACTTCTGCGTGAAGGAAGCCGTTATGCCGTGGGGTCGCTTCCCGGGCGCGAATGTGGTGCTGGGCCCCGAGATGAAATCGACGGGCGAGGTCATGGGCATCGCGAGTACGTACCCCGAGGCCTATGCGAAAACGCAGCTCGCCGTGAGCTACGAGCTACCGAAGGAAGGCACCGTGTTCATCTCGGTATGCGATCGCGACAAGCGTCATATTCTTCCCATCGCGCGCACGATTCAGCGTTTGGGCTTCCGCATTGTGTCGACCGAAGGCACCGCGCGCACGCTGCGTGGCGGAAACGTGCGCTGTGAGGTCGTACGCAAGATTTCCGAGCCGCATCCCAATGTTGGCGACATGATTTCCAATGGCGAAATCGCGCTTATCGTGAATACGCCATATGGTTCGGAAACGCGTGGCGATGGGTACTTCATGCGCACCGAAGCCGTGAAGCATGGCGTGACGTGCGTGACCGCGCTTTCGGGCGCAAGCGCGTTTACGGCCGCGCTTGAAGCGCTTGACGAGAATCCGTATGGTTTGCCGGTAATCGCGCTGCAAGATTTGCCGCAGTACGAGGTGGAATAAGCGGCAGGCTGAAAGGTTGTCGGGCTGGGTGGTTGGCTTACTGACTGGCCGGACGGCCCGCTAATTGATTGGTTGGCTTGTTGGCCGGCCTGACCAGTTGTCTGGCTGGCCGCCAAGCGAAAACCCAGATTGCGGCTAAACGCGGGGCGGGCTATGCGGCCGAGCGTGCGGCGAACGTGGTTCGGGGTGTCGAGCTTGGGCGTCAATTAAGACGGTACGGGGTGCTTTCTCGTGTATGAGCGAACGCTGTCGGCGATGCGGCCACGCTGATCGTTCTCCGTTCGGCGGAGCAAAAGAGCCGCTTGCCTGTCGTGTAGAATTGCAGCATCTCTTCCAAAAAGGGGCCTTTGGCCCCCTTTTGTGTTCAGCTGCTAGAGATTCCCATATATAGGGGTGTTAACAAACTTGTTACTCTGTCGCACTAAAGTAACAGTGTATAATCTCGCTTTAATTTGACGGTCGCCGAAAGGGCCGTCGCGTGCGGGTTGGCCACGCCTGCGGTGCGCGACGTTCGCTTCGAAGACCATCGTTTCATATTCGGAGTACTATTAACAAAAGAAAGAAGGGGGTTGGTCTCCATGGCGAACGAACCCATCGACAACGACTACTCACTGTCGCGCGTTCCTGAAGGAGCCAAGCAACCGCTCTGGCAAATTCTGATGATTCGTATCGGCGCCATTTGCTGCGTCTCGCAGTTGGTTTTGGGCGCAACGCTCGGCTACGGCATGACGTTCTGGGGCGCTTTTTGGGCAACCATGCTCGGCTCGGTTATTCTGCAGGTCGTAAGCTGGGCACTCGGCACCGCGGCCGCTCGCGAAGGCCTTTCGACGAGTTTGCTGTCTCGCTGGTGCGGCCTCGGCAAAAATGGTTCAGCTATTTTGGGTGGCGTCGTTGCCATTTCGATGGTCGGCTGGTTCGGCGTTCAGAACTCCGTGTTCGCTGAGGGCATGCTCTCCATCACTGGTGTGCTGAATTTCCCCATTTGGGCAATTATCACCGGCTTGGGCATCACGCTTCTGGTCATCGCCGGCATTCGTTGGATTGCCCGCTTCGCTACCGTGTTCGTGCCGCTGTTCATTGCTGCCGTTGTTATTTCTGCTGCCATTGTGCTGCAGGACCACAGCCTCATCGAATTCCTCAACTCGCCGCATCCCGGTCCCGAGTTGACGTTCGGCACGGCTACTACCATGGTCGCTGGCGGCTTTATCGCAGGCGCTATTTGCACGCCCGACTACGCGCGCTATCTGAAGAATGGCACCCAAGTGTTTTGGATGACCCTCATCGGCACTTTCGTGGGCGAGCTCGGCATGAACCTGCTTGCCGTTATTTTGGCTCACGCAACCGGCACCAACAACGTGACCGATATTATGATGGCAACTTCGGGTGTTTTGGGCGTGATCATCGTTGTTGCTTCCACCGTTAAGCTCAACGACATGAACCTGTATTCGTCGGGCCTTGGCGTTGCCACTGCCATTAATGCGCTGTTCAACGTGAAGATTAACCGCAACGTCATGACTTGGACGCTCGGTATCATTGGCACGCTGCTTTCCGTTATCGGCATCATCAACTACTTCACGAGCTTCCTGACGCTGCTCGGCGTTGCCATTCCGCCTGCGGCTGGCATTATGGTCATCGATTACTTTATCCTGAAGCGCAATCGTGGCGTTCTGGAGGAAACCCGCCCGTCGGGCAAGCTTCCTCAGAAGGTTGAGAAGTGGAACCCCATCGCGCTTACCGTGTGGGCGCTCGCGTTCTGCGTGGGCGAGGGCTCCTCGATTCTTGCCATCGGCATTCCGGGCCTGAACTCGCTCATCTTCGCCGGCATTGTGTACTGGGGCGCTATGACCATTTACAAGTCGGTCAAGAAGGTCGACGTGGTGAAGTTCAAGGAAACCGATCAGATTCTGTAGTTGAACTGCGCTGCGAAAACTGCATAGATTCGCGATTGAAAAGGGTTGGCTTCGTGCCGGCCCTTTTTGCTGGGAAAGATAGGGTTTCGCGTTCGGTTTTGTGTTGGAAAGAGCCAGGGGTCGCGTTTGGCTTCTTTTGTTGGGGGGGCGGGAATTATGTTCGGTTCTTTTTTGCCACAGCCACGCTATGGCTGCAGTCTTGTGCGCAGGTTCGTGATTGCGGGATGAGCAAAAATGCAGAAATGCGTGCTTGATTGAAATTCCCTATCTTATCGGTAGGGAAATGTGGGGAAATTCATTCGCAAGCGGGCAGGTTGCCTTTTTCTTTAGGCTATACTTGCCTGCGGAATTTGAATTGCGGAAAGGAATGTTCCATGGCAAAAAAGGCGCTTATCGCGGTTTCTGGCGGCATCGCGGTGTACAAAGTGTGCCAGGTTGTAAGCGATCTGGGCAAGCGTGGTGTTGACGTGCAGGTTGTCATGACTGAGAACGCGACGAAGTTTGTGACGCCGCTCACATTCGAGGCGCTTTCGAAGAATATGGTATTCACCGATACGTTCGACTACAGCTACGATGCATCCATCAAGCACATCACACTTGCGCAGGAGGCCGACGTCATGTGCGTGGCGCCCGCGACTGCGAACATTATCGCGAAGCTCGCCAACGGCATCGCCGACGATATGGTGTCCTCCACGTTTTTGGCGACGACGTGCCCGGTTATCGTGTGCCCTGCGATGAACACGCATATGTATGAAAACGCCGCAACCCAGGCGAACCTTGCGACGCTTGCCGCGCGCGGCATTGAGCTGGTTGGTCCTGGTATTGGCAAACTTGCGTGCGGCGATGTGGCTAAGGGCACGCTCTCGCCAGTCGACGAGATTGTTGAGGCTATTTGCAAGAAGCTGGGCGTGTAAAGGCCGCGTCGGCTTTTGGGCTGCGGTTTTGTGCAATCGAGCACGGTTTTCATCTTCCATATCGTGGCGCGAATATGCGCAACCGGTCAAATCGACGTCAAAGCGGTAACGCTTGGCGTCGATTCGTTTTGCGGGGCCGTACTATGGCTGCACCAAGAAGAATTGCTAGGTCGCCCGAAGGGTTCGGGCGCGAGTCTGAAGGAGGCCCGCATATGGAAACGTATGAAGACATTAAACTCATTGCCTGCGACATGGACGGCACGTTGCTTGACGAGCGCTCGCAGGTTCCCCCTGAAACATTCGACCTTGTTCGCGCGCTCGATGCCGCAGGTATTCGCTTCGTCGCGGCGTCGGGCCGTCGTTACGATACGTTGCGCGCGTTTTTCGAGCCCGTGGCCGATCGCATGGATTTCGTTGCGAGCAATGGCGCGCAGGTATTCGTGCGCGGAAAGCTCGTCGATCGCGAAGTGTTCTCTCATGCTGCGCTGCGCCGCTTGTATGCGCTTGTGAAAGAGTTCGACAACCTTCACATGGTGGTGTATGACCGCACGAACAGCTATTTGCTCGACGACCCCGCATGCTTTGATGCGGAATTCGACAAAGATTTGCCCAACCCGGTGGCGCTGCGCGATTTGCCGTCGCCTGACACGTCGATTGTGAAAGTTTCGATTTCATGCGACAGCGCTCAAATGGACATGGCGTATATCCTGTCGCGCGAGCTCGAGGCCGATTTCGTGTTCGCTCCTTCGGGCGTGAAATGGATTGACGTGATGCAGCGCGGCGTGAACAAGGCGACCGGCATTAATCAAGTGCTCGCGGCCCATGGCATTGCGGCTGAAAATGTGATGGCGTTCGGCGATTCCATGAATGATTACGAAATTTTGCGCATGGTGGGGCACAGCTGCGCCATGGGAAATGGCCGTTGGGCGGTGAAGCAAATATCGAAGCGCATTATTGGCAAGAATACCGAGCAGGCGGTACAGGCTGAGTTGCGCGCTGTGCTTGAATCTCGCGCAATAGGTCATCATGCTTTCGATACCAAATAATTCGAACAGATATTCGAAAAGATATTCGCATATCACGTGACTTTGAGCGATAATAAGCGCCAGAAAACGATTCGTTGAAAGGCATGCGACGTGAATGAAATCAAGTGTCCCCATTGCGGCGAGGTGTTCCAGGTAGACGAGCGTGGGTTCGCCGACATCGTGCGTCAGGTTCGCACGCAGGAGTTCGATAAGGAAATCGCCCAGCGCGAAGGCATGCTGAAGCAGCAAAACGAGCAAGCTGTGGCGCTTGCTGTGTCGAAGGTGAAAAGCGAGGCGCAAAACGCCCAGGCCACAAGCGAGGCGCGTATCGCGGAGCTTGAAGCGAAGCTTGCGGCGGCGCTTGAACAGAGCGAACAGGCGGCGAAGGCGTCCGAGAAAGAAATGCAGCAGGTGCAGCAGGCGGAGCGCCAAAAGGCCGATGCCGATATAAAAGCGGCGCTTGCTGAAAAACAGGCGGAAATTGCCAAGCTTCAGGCCGAAGTCGAGAAGCTTTCGGCCGACCAGGAATCGCAAAAGCGCGCCACGCGGGCCGAGCATGAAAAGTCGCTTATCGATGCCACCGCGAAACGCGATGCTGAAATCGCAGCGCTCAAAACCCAGATCGCTTCGCAGGAATCCGCGTTCAAACAACAAATCGAATCGCAGTCGAAGGAATACTCGCAGAAGTTGGCGTTGGAGAAGATCGAGGCGTCGCGACGTGTCGCCGAGGAATCGGCGAAGCTGCAGCAGACCATCGCAAGCCAGAGGCAGCAAATCGAATCGCAATCGCAGCAGTTCGCCGCCGAGAAAGATCTTGCTGTGTCGCAGGCGCGCGTTCAGGCCGAGCGCGAGCGCGACGAAGCAAAGGCGACCGTTGAACTCGAGCGCGCTAAGGCGGCTCAGGCTCAGGCGGCGTTGCGAGAGCAAATGACGCATGAGCTTGCTCAGAAAGATGAACTCATCAAGTACAAAGATGACGAAATTGCCCGTGTGAAAGAAATGAAGGCGCGTCTTTCGACGAAAATGGTGGGCGAGTCGCTCGAACAGCACTGCGAAATCGAGTTCAATAAAATTCGAGCTACGGCGTTCCCGCATGCATACTTTGAAAAAGATAACGACATTGTTGAAGGCACGAAGGGTGACTTCGTATTCTGCGAGTGCGACCCCGAAACCGGCGAAGAAATCGTTTCCATCATGTTCGAGATGAAGAATGAGAACGACGAAACGAAAACCAAGCATAAAAACGAAGACTTCTTTAAGAAGCTCGACTCCGACCGAGCGAAGAAAGGTTGCGAATACGCGGTATTGTGCACCATGCTCGAGCCCGACAACGAGCTTTATAACGAAGGCATTGTCGATATGGGGTATCGCTACCCGAAGATGTATGTCATTCGCCCGCAGTTCTTCATTCCGATTATTTCCATTCTGCGCAATGCTGCGCTTTCGGCACTGCAATACAAAACGCAGCTTGCCGAGGTGCGCAACCAGAATATCGATATCACGAACTTCGAAAACTCGATGGAAGAGTTCAAAACGAAGTTCTCGAAGAACTATGATCTGGCAAGCCGCAAGTTCCAAACGGCGATTGAGGAAATCGACAAGACCATCGACCATTTGCAGAAAACAAAAGATGCTTTGCTCGGCAGCGAGCGTAATTTGCGCCTGGCCAACGATAAGGCACAAGACCTCACCATCAAGAAGCTCACGCGAAAAAACCCTACTATGCAAGCAAAGTTCGCTGAACTTGCCGAACAGCGTGCTGCTGGCGCCATGATCGGCGACGGAAGCGATTCGGCTGAGGTTCTTGAAAGCGATATTGATGCGAAGGGTGACGAATAGCCATGCCTCGTGAGAATCTTACGCAGAAACGTGAGCGTGCTGCCGAAATCGAACAGCGCATGTTTGAGCATTACGGCGAAGGCGCATGCTCACTCGATCATATCGACCCGTTTACGCTTACCGTGGCGGTTATTCTGTCGGCGCAGTGCACCGATGCGGCCGTGAATAAGGTGACCCCCGAATTATTTGCGCGATTCGGCACTCCAGAGGCCATGGCGGCGGCGAACATTGAAGACATAGAGGCGATTATTCATCCACTCGGGTTTTTCCGCAGTAAAGCGAAGAACTTGAAGGCGTGCGCACAAACGGTGCTTGCCGAATTTGGTGGCGAAGTGCCGCGTACTATGGCCGATTTGCAGAAGCTTCCTGGAGTGGGGCGCAAAACGGCAAATGTGGTTATGTGTCAGGCGTTTCGAGACCCTCAGGGCATCGCCGTCGATACGCATGTATTCCGCATCGCCCATCAGCTGGGGTTTGCGACGCGCAACGACGATACGCCCGAAAAGGTTGAGGCGAAGCTCATGAAAATCTACCCTCAGCCCGATTGGTTGTACATCAATCATCAGTGGGTCCATTTTGGTCGCGAGTTCTGTGTGGCCCGTCGCCCGAAATGTCAGGAGTGCTTCTTGGCTGATATATGCCCAAGCTCGGGGAAATAGCATAGGCGGTTGCATTGGTGCCGGCGCCTCTGCGGACGAAATCGAGCGCTTATTTCTCCAAGTACTCCTGCAGTGCGTTCCAGTTTTCCGCCGCGACCCGTAAACCTTGTTCATAAAGCGCGAACAGTTTGTCGGCATCACGTTCCATGCTGGAAACCGTTACCGGTTCGCTCGGTTGAATCATGAAAATTTTGCCTTCGTCATGCAGGCGTTTGATCCATCGATAGCAGCGGTTGTATTCGAAATGGCGATATTCGACGCGATCGACGAAACGGGGGTAGTCGGAATATATGCGCTTGATCAAGGGCATGGTTTTGTTTGGGCCCTTCACGAATGTCGAGTCTTGCGTGAGCACCACGATGTGTTTGTCGGTATTGCCCATGAGCATGGAATGCAGCAGCGGTATGCTGTCGCATGGGCCGCCGTCGAGCAGCTTTTTGCCGTCGAGCTCAACGATGTGCGACACCAAAGGCATGCTTGCCGATGCGCGCAGATATTCGATATCGCGCTCGTCATCGGCGGTCTCCATTACATGGTAATCGGCTTCACCGGTTTCAAGATCGCTTGCGACGGTCGTGAGCTCCATGGGGGATTCGCGAAACGCTTTGAAGTTAAAGGGTTCGAGCGTTTCGGGAATCTCGTGGAACGCAAAATCGCGACCGAGGGCATCGCCCGTTCGTACAAAATTCTTCATGGAAAGATAGCGCGGGTCGTCGCAGTATTTCGTGTTCAAAAAGCAGGTGCGCCCGAGCTCGCCGGCAACGTAGTTGTAGCCATTCAACGCGCCCGCGCTCGTGCCGATTACATGCTCGCACCAAAGGTTTTGGTCCATGAAGAAGTCGAGCACGCCTGCAGTAAACTGTCCGCGCATTGCGCCGCCCTCCAAAACGAGGTTCACGTTAACAGTTTGGGCGCCTTCGTATGCCGGGGCCCGATCGGAGGTATCGTAGACGTATGATGATTGCATTGTTGCTCCTTCGGTTGAGCTTCCCGCGCGCAAGGGCGGGCTGGGTGCTGGGTACGCATCGGAGTGCTTCACGTATCTGCCCAGAGCTTCCTGCACGCATGGGCAGGCTGTTTTGTTTCCATGGTGAACAATTCGGGCCCAGGGGTCAAGCGTTGCTTAGTTGACGTTGGGGCAACGTTACAGAGATTTACTTGCTTTTCATATTCTATATGCTATCTTATCGGTAACAATTAAGAGGTCGCAAATGTAAGGCGACAAACGAAGGAGGGCGTTATGGCTCAGGTCATTACTTCTCAAGAATTCGATTCCAAGGTGTTGCAGGCGACCGGCCCCGTGCTCGTTGACTTTTTCGCAACGTGGTGCGGTCCTTGCAAGATGCTCGCTCCTGTGCTCGATGAGGTGGCGAACGAGGTTGCCGGCAAGGCCGCGGTGTACAAGGTCGATATCGATCAATCGCTTGATCTCGCCCAGCGTTACGGCATTATGAGCGTGCCTACGCTTATGGTGTTTGAGGGCGGTCAGGTGAAGCGCACTGCAATGGGCGCGCAACCGAAAGCGAACGTGCTCGCGTTGCTCGATTAATTATTGGGGTCCCTGATCGCATCGCGGTGGACCTTTTGAGAAAATGGCGTCTTGGCGGGCGCTTTAGAGCGAATGTACGGCTAAGGCGGCAAGGCATCAATGCTTGCCGCCTTTTTCTTAAAGGAAAGGGGTCGCGCCATGATTGATGAACGAACCGAGCTCGATGTTGCCGTAGTAGGAAGCGGGCCTGCCGGCATGACCGCAGCGCTCTATGCGGCTCGCGCTGGATTGTCGGTGGCGGTTTTCGAGCGAATGGGGCCAGGCGGGCAAATGACCCAAACGGAGCGACTCGATAATTATCCGGGTTTTGCCGAGGGCGTAGATGCGTTCGAGCTTTCGTTTGCAATGGCATCGCAAGCTGAAAGATTTGGCGCTGAGCGTGTTTCCGATGAAGTGGTTGATCTTAATGTTGACGCTGTAAAGAAATTACTGACCTGCGCATCTGGTGCTCAGTATTCCGCTCGGGCGGTTATCGTCGCGACAGGAGCTGAACCTCGAGAGCTCGGTGTTTCGGGGGAAGCTGAGCTGCGTGGCAGAGGTGTTTCGTATTGTGCAACGTGCGACGGCGGGTTTTTTCGCGGCAAGGTTGCGGTGGTAGTCGGCGGCGGCAACACGGCCGTGGGCGATGCCCTGTATCTATCGCGTATTTGCGAGAAGGTGTACGTGGTGCACAGGCGCGATTCGTTCCGTGCCGACGCCCTTTACCTCAATGCGCTCTCCGAACTGCCGAACGTAGAGCTTGTGTTGAATTCGACTGTTGAAGCGATTCGGCCAACGAGCGAGGGGGAAGTGCCCATGCCGCATGTGGAATCGATTCTCGTTCGCGATAGGAATACGGGCGATGAGCGCGTCGTGAATACCGATGCGGTATTTATTGCCGTGGGTACGACTCCGCGATCGAACGTGCTCAAGGCTGCCGGCGTCGCCCTTAACGAAGCGGGGTATGCGATTGCGGGCGAGAGCGGCGCGACCAATGTGCCAGGCGTGTTCGTTGCGGGCGATGTGCGCGAAAAACCGCTGCGCCAAGTGATAACTGCCGCTTCCGACGGGGCAAATGCAGCTACGGCCGCGTTCGAATACTTGAACCTCGATTAGTTTGGCCATTGTCGTCATGCTTTGACGCGCCGAGCTCCGATTCGCCCAGGCCCTGTCGAACTCGTCGCACGGACTTTTTCGAATCGCCTTTTGAGGAAGCGCGGATCGACCGGTTGCGGATCGGCTGAGCAACCTTTGGCGAACGCCGATCTATCAAGGGGCGCGTTGGGAATTGCGGGCGGGTTTTCTCGTGGATCCATGCGTTCTCCACAGAATTGAATTATTGTTTCAATGGTATTCGCCTTGGTGCGCAAAGAAAAATGCGATTGAGTATTTGCCATCTGATGCTCTACGCGGTCGCCAGTCGGCGGCCGCTTCTTTGCTCGCCCGCATGGATTATTCGTCTTTATGCGGGGGCGCTATCATTATTCGCTTGTGTTGCTTAGCGATGTCTGTACTATCGCATGTGCTGTTTAAACGGTAACAATTCACCGCAACGCATCAATGAAGGGAGATGTGTTTCATGAAAAACGTCATCGACGTTACGAGCAAGGGCGCAATGTCGCGTCGCGATTTCATCGGGCTTGCTTCGGTTGCCGCGTTTTCGGCGGTCGCGCTTTCGGGCTGCTCTTCGCAGGAGAGCGCCGCGCCTGAAGCTACTGTGATGAAAATCGGCACCATGCAGACCGAGGACTCGCTGCCTTTCTGGGTTGCCGAGCAAAAGGGCTTCTATGGCGATCACGACGTCGAGGTCGAAATCGTTACGTTCCAAAGCGCACAGGAGCTTTCCACGGCATTCGCTGCGGGTGAAATCGACGGTGCGATGACCGATATCATGGTTTCCGCGTCGCTCGTGGCGAGCGGCATTGGTTTGAACCTCGCGTGGGTTACGCTGGGCGCCACGCCCGAACAGGGTCGTTTCGGCATTCAAACGTCGCCTGAGTCGGGCATCAAGAGTCTCGCCGATTTGAAGGGCAAAGGCATTGGCGTTGGCTCGAATACCGTGCCAGAATATGTGATGGACAAGCTTATGGAGGCCGCTGGCGCTTCAGAAGGTGAAATCGTCAACGAAGAGATTAAGAAGCTTCCAGTTCGCTACGAATCCATGACGAACAATCAGGTCGCGGCGGCCGCGTTGCCGGGCAGCCTGCTTGCGCTGGGCGAGGCGACGGGCATGATCACGCTTGCCGACGACACGCAAGGCGTGGGCAACGTAAGCCAGTCGGTTCTCGCCGTGCGTTCTTCGTGGCTTGAGAGCGGTAAAGCTGCGCTCGAGAGCGTACGCCTCGCATGGAACGATGCCGTGGCCGCGATTGAGGCCGACCCTGAGGGATTCCGCGATTTGCTCGTGGAAAAAGCGAATCTGCCCGGTGTTGTGGCTGACACGTATCCCATTTCTTCTTACCCCGAAGCCGAGCTTCCCACAGAAGACATGGTCGACCCTGTTCTCGATTGGATGAAGGGCAAGGAATACCTGCAGGCCGACGTCGCCTACGATTCCGAGACGGGCGACCTGAAGACGAAATAGGCGGAATTCCGCCTTCAAGAATTTTTTCAAAAAAGTTCTTGCCCGAATCTCTTCGTTTGTGTAGACTATCCAAGCTGCCTTGAGAGAGGCGAAGTTTGAAAATACGGGGTGTTAGCTCAGTTGGTTAGAGCGCCGGCCTGTCACGTCGGAGGTCGCGA
>ERZ824473.184-NODE-184-length-125161-cov-5.737031_pt1 | contig 125161 bp, 146 predicted proteins | sample MGYA00519874_ERZ824473 | MGnify/ENA primary metagenome ERZ824473 (study PRJEB31778, sample SAMEA3449151) | human gut metagenome | biome: human gut; feature: human-associated habitat; material: faeces | place: United Kingdom | collected 2010/2012 ...
AAATATAAGAAAACTGGAGCAGGATATATTTCCCCTCCAGTTTTAGTATAGAGCCAAAAAGTCTCTTTAATTAGAGACTTTTTAAATACGCTGTAACTTCAGTTAAATCTTTTAAAATTTTAAATGTTTTTTCTTCATATTGTTTTTCTGGATATTTCATATCAGGAATGCAAATTACTTTGATGTTTGCATCATAGCTTGCTTGAATTCCTGCTTCACTGTCTTCTAAAACAATAGCTTCATCAACATTAACGCCAAGTTTTTGACAAGATTTTAAGAAAACTTCAGGATTTGGTTTTCCTTTAGTAACTTCGTCACCACAAATAGAATCATCGAAGAATTCTGTGATTTTAGCTTGTGCTAAAATTTTATCTACACGATCACGATTACTTGAAGTAGCAACGATTGTTTTATAATTATTATCTTTTAAATAATGTAATAATTCAACAAGTCCTTTTTTTACAGGAACTCCTTCTGTTTCAAAACGTTCAGCCATTAATTGATGTACATCTTGAATCACGTTTTCAATAGGAAAATCATTTCCATAAACATCATAAAATCTTTGATAGATTCCTTTAATAGGTTTCCCTAATAATGTTTTATAAAATTCTTCATCCATTGTTAAATTCATATCTTTTAATCTTTCTTGATAACATTCAAAAGTCACTCTTTCGCTATCAATCATTAAACCATCCATATCAAATATTATTGCTTTAATCATTTTAGTATCTCCTTTTTTTATTATTCGTGATATATCATAGCATAAATCAAGGTGTTAAAGAAGCGATTATCATAATTTGAAAAACGACTCATAAAATTCAATAGGAGGTTATTTTATGATTAGTAGGGGAGATATTTATTATGCTGATCTTTCACCGGTTATAGGAAGTGAACAGGGTGGAATAAGACCTGTTTTAGTATTACAAAATAATAAAGGAAATAAATTTTCAACAACTGTTATTGTTGCCCCGATTTCGTCAAAACTCACCAAAAATCCTATTCCCACGCATGTCATTATTCGTTGTGATTCTTTAGAAAAGAAATCTGTTATTTTACTTGAACAAATAAGGACGATTGACAAAGTTCGATTTCAAGAAAAATTAGGTACTTTAGATGATTATTTTATGAAGAAAGTAAATGAGGCTATTAAAACAAGTTTGGATTTAAAATAGTTTTCATCAAATATAATATTTGTTATAATGCCTTTATAGGATGGTGAAAGAAATGAATATATATGATATCAAAAATAAAGCAAATGAAGTATTAAGACAACCTAATCAGTTATTTAAGGTTATTTTATATGTTGGTATTATTCAAGCTTTATTTTCGGCTTTATCAGGATTATTTGATGGCATTTTAGGAAGTATTATAAGTTTAATTTTAAGTATTTTAACAGTTACTTTGGGACATGGAATTATTGTAGCGTCTTTAAAGGTTGTTAATAATAATGGAAATTTAGTTGATGAAAAAGAAGATTCACTTGTAGGAATTAAACGATTTGGTCAACTTTTTCCAACATATTTTTTGTATAGAGTTGTTGTTGCCTTAGCGGGTATTGTTGTAGGGGTTATTGGAATGCTTTTGATGTATACAATGATTACAGATGCACAATTTTCAAATTTATCTCAACTTGTTTTAATGTATGTTAATAAATCAACGATTTCTCAATATGAAATTGTTAATATTGTTGATTCATTATCAAATGTGTTTTCATTTGTTTTTATACTCGTAATTATTATTTTGATTTTATCTGTTTATTTATCATTAAAATTTGGATTATTTAACTACATTTTACAAAAATATAATTATACTGGATTAACAGCCTTAAAAGAATCCAGTTGCTTAATGAAAGGAAATAAATGGACTTTGTTTAAATTAGAATTTTCTTTCTTTGGATGGATGATTTTAGCTGGTTTGGTTTCAGGCGTTGTGGCAATGTTTGTAGAAACGATTATGCCTATTCCTTTTTTAGCAACATTTATAACAGGGGTTGTTTCTACTTTCTTTAGTGCTTATTTTTATGATGTAAAGCTTAATACATGTTTGGCTGTTTTCTATGAAGAATTAGATTATGCAGATAAAAATAGTGTTGAGCTATAGTTGAAGGGATGTTTATGATGACTGAAAGCTTTGCAGGAAAGATTAATGGAAAACAAAAAGCAATTGGATTTATTCTTTTATTTCCGTTATATTTATATGTCATACCAAGGTTTGCTAATTTTGGTATTTATCTTTTATTAAAGTATACAAATATTACAAGAGATACGACAGTTTTAGGAATCTACTTAAATTTGATTTGTTCATTATTGAGTTTTGTTTTGGTTGTATGGCTTTTAAAAGATTTTTTGATAGATAATATAAAAAGATTTAAGGAACATTTTACAGATAATTTTGTTTATTCTATTACAATTGGTATTGTAATGATTTATGGAATTTCAATTGTTGCTAATATGATTATTAATTTTGTATTGGGTGGAGGATCAAATGATTCTGCCAATCAATTATTATTTGAAGATTATCTAAATAATGGTGCCTTATTGATGGCTTTTCAATCGGTTGTTTTAGCACCTATATTAGAAGAACTTTTATTTAGAGGACTTGTTTTTAGAAGTCTTAGAGATAAAAGTAAATGGTTAGCTATTTTTGCAAGTTCATTCTTATTTGGCTTTTTACACATTTATTCTGCTTTATTTGCTGGTGATCTATCGCAACTAATTTATTTGCTTTCCTATGGTGGAATGGGGTTTGCTTTTTCCTATGCTTATGAAAAAAGAAAAACAATTTGTGTACCTATTTTAATGCATATGATCAATAATTTGGTTGCCATTATATTATTAGTTTTTATGTAAAACTCCGTATAGGAGTTTTTTATACTTTTATACCTTTTATTAGATAAGACCATGTTTTTTTACCAACGATGCCATCTATTTTTAAATTTCTATTATTTTGAAATTTCTTAACAGCTTTTTCGGTATTGATACCAAAGATACCATCAATTTTTAAGTTGAATCCTACAAAGTTAAGGCGCTCTTGAATGAGTCTTGTAATTTTTCCTTGGGCACCTCTTTTAACAGTAGGATACGTGCGAAAACCTTGTTTTTTAATTTCTTGATTTAAACGTTGCAACCAAGTATCTTCTAAAACAATATGATTTGAAGAAATAATTGTAGAAAATGGAAAATGGGTTCCTGGGCAATCTGTAGAAGCAACATCTTTATGTCTTTTAATGCTAGAAATGTGATATTTATTTTTTATATAAGAAACTAAATCAATTAAGGCATTGAGTTGTAAAGGATTCATTTCTTCTTTCATGAAATCTCCTTCAGCACAAATACCGATTGAATCATGATTTGCACCTTTAGCATGCGCTCCGATTGTATCTTCAGGTCTACCTTGATAAATCGTACCATCTTTTCTTACTAAGAAATGATATCCAATTCCACTCCAACCTTTTTTTAAATGCCACTGATGGATATCTTCTACACTACATGTTTTTGCTTGTGCATGATGCAAAATAATTTTATTTGTTTTATTTCTTTTGAACAATGGAGAAGCCCAGTTGTATTTTTTACGAATGATTTGCATAGTTCACCTCCCTATAGTACTTATATGCTTAAGATATAAGATGATATAGGTAAAATAAAAAATAGTTTATTAAAACTATTTTTGTACAAAGGTAATTACATCATTAGGTTGACAATCAAGAATCAAACATAATTTTTCAAGAGTGAGAGCTGTAATATTACTATTCTTTTTTAATCTGTCTAAAGTTTTATGATCAATACCACTTTTTAGAAGAACATATTGAGAAATCTGCTTTTCTTCCATTGTATGCCATAACGGTGAATAATCAATCATTGTTATGTCCTCCTTATATGTATAATTATATAGAATTATTCTTGCAAAAATATTGTGAACATATACACAATAACGTATAATAGGATTTAGGTGATCAAAAATGGCAATGTATACTTTAAAAGGGATTGGTGAAATATCAACAGATGCTTTTGATGAAAAAATTACTTTAAGAAATCTATTACAACATTTTAGTTTTTATGATTTTATTATTGTAGATACAAAACAAAATATTCTTTTTCAATATAATTCAAATGATGATTGGTTTCATAATCTAATTAGTTTAAAGAAGTTTTATAATCAAGAAGTTATTACAGTATATAAAAAAGAAAATCATTTTTATATTTCAATAGATTTTTAAGAAATTTAATGATTTTCCTTGATTTTAAAAATAGATTGTATTAGAATATCATTGTTATCTCTCCGTAGCTCAGTTGGTAGAGCATCTGACTTTTAATCAGAGGGTCCACGGTTCGAGACCGTGCGGGGAGACCAATTGATAAAATGGCTTAAACACTAGGTTTTACTAGAGGTTTGAGCTTTTTTTATATCTTGTTTTAGATACTTTGCTTGGTTAAACTAGGGCATATTAGGTTGAACTAAAAGTGTGCAAAAAAATGAAATATAATCTTATGACAAAATATTTAATGAAAAAATGTAATTCTAAGTGAAAGTTCTACATTTTTTTATCATATATTTAATAAAATGTATGCTATAATTACAAAAGGGAGGGTGATTTTATGTTTTATAGTCAAACATGTGAAAATATAAAATTGATTATTTTTACGTTAGATGGTGGCTTATTAGATCTCAATAGACTAAGATATAATTATTATCGAAGTACATGTGAAACCTATCATAAAGTTGCTACTCGTGAAGATTTTTCTAAAATGCTTGGAAATATGAATACGATGTATGATCATTCTTTACTGTCTGATTATATTTCTGCTAAAGATTTTAATAGAATGGTTGAAAAGGATTTATTTGAATATATTAAATTAAAACCTAATATTAAAAGAGAAGGCGTTGATGAGTTGATTCAATATTGTAAACAAAAAGATATCAAGATTGCAGTATATACGACTCATAAAACAAAAAGAGCTATTCAATATTTACAACTTGCAAAGATCTATGAAAAAATTGATTTTTTAATTGGTGGAGATTCACGACTTAAACCTTTACCTGAAGTGGATGTTTTAGAGGTGACGTGTCAACAAATGAACATTGATCCTTCTCATACAATGGTGGTTGCTAATTTTGAATCAATGGTTGAAGCGGCTAATCATTTACTTGCAAATGTTATTTACATGCCAGATTTAGTACCAGCCAGTGATAAGATCAAGGCCAGTGTTTATAAAACGACTAAAAATCATTTAGAAATTATGAATATGTTTTTATTTTCTAAGTATGATTCTGTGGAATTGTTTTCACCGCTTCTTGGAATGAATGCACAAATGGATTTAGAAACTTTGACACATACTCGAAATCAATTATTGGATAAATATAAAGATGATGAGCAATTAATTGCATTGGTTAATAGAACATATGATTATTTTAATGAAATCTTATCAAAACAATTTTTAATTAATGAGTTAGAAAAACAAGAAACAAAGAGATTTTCATTTGATGATGAACAAAATGATAACGTTCAAGAGGTTCATGATAAATTTAATGATGTTGTTTTAGAACAAGAGCAAGAAGATGAAATTTTACCTGATGAACAGGATGATACGTTTCTATTTTCTAAGGCCTCTTCTTTGGATCCCCAAAGAATGAGTGAATTAATGGATATTATAAATGGAGATGCCGTAGATGAAAAAAGTCATGAAGAGAATAAAACAAATGAAGAAAATAAAAATAATACGATAGAACAAGAACATTGGTTAAATAAAGTAATTGATGTTGTTTATAATTTATTGATTTCGGTTATTATTGTATTTTTTGCTTTAATTGTACAAATTTTACTTCAAGGAAATTCTTCTAAACTTTCACAAATTATCAATATGATAATCGATGGTTATGTAGGAATTATAAATTTTATTTTTGGTGTGTTGTTTGATATTTTACATAGTTTTATAAGTGTAATACCATCATATAAAATGTTTGTTTATCATAATTCATCGCTATCATCAATGGCAGTAATTGCGTTATTGGCTATTATTTCAAATTTTATTTTAATAACTTTAATTAAGAAAATTGTTCAAATGTTGAAAAAAGACTAAAAATTAGTCTTTTTTTAAAAAAACTATTTACAAATGTAAAATTAGATGATATTATAAATGGGCACTGATGTGATGGAGACATACTCAAGAGGCTGAAGAGGCGCCCCTGCTAAGGGTGTAGGTCGGGAAACTGGCGCGAGGGTTCAAATCCCTCTGTCTCCGCCATTTTTATCTTTTGGTCTGGTAGTTCAGTTGGTTAGAATGCCGCCCTGTCACGGCGGAGGTCGCGGGTTCGAGTCCCGTCCAGACCGCCAAATAAAAAATAAACTGCTTATACAGCAGTTTTTATTTTATATATTTATCATTGTATGCTTTCATAATAGCGATGATTGTTTTAGAATCATGGATTTCATTATTCATGATTTTTTTATAGGCTTCATCTATTGGCATAGAGATAACGTCTATAAATTCATCTTCATCTCCTTCAAGGGGATTTTCAACTTTAAATAGACCTTTTGCTTCATATAAATGAATAACTTCATCACAATATCCTGTTGTTGGATATATTTCATTAATAAGTTCCATGGATTTACAACTATAACCAGTTTCTTCTTCCAATTCTCTTTTACCGGCAGGTCCAGCTTCTTCACCTAATTCTAATTTACCAGCAGGAATTTCTAAAGTATCTTTATTGTAGGCATATCTAAATTGTTTGACGAGCAAGATACAATCATCGACGACTGCTAAAATACCTACACCGCCATGATGTCTTATGATTTCTCTTGTTGCGAGCCTTTTGTTAGGACATTCTACCTGATCTTTATAGACTTTGATGATTTTTCCATCGTAGATTATTTCACTTTTAACTTTTTTTTCCATCTTTTTTACCTCGTTTATATTTTATAATTCTATTATACGTTATTTTGAAATGAATAAAATAAAAAAAGTATGCGGGGGTGCATACTTTTTTTTCATCTATTATTTACGTAAGGATGATAATAGGGGGATGTTAGAGTGAATGCGTTTCACTTAACAAATATATTATAACACGTTTATTTTTAATGTAAAGGGTTTCATAAAAATAAAAGATAACTTTAGCTTAGTCTATGTTATAATGACGTTGGTGATAGAAATGAAAAAAATAGTAATTAAAGAAAATGATGCAAATCAAAGAATCGATAAATATTTAAAAAAATTATTATGTAATGCACCTAGTAATTTTATATATAAGATGTTTAGAAAAAAAGATATTAAAATTAATGGTAAAAAAGTAAATGAAAAATATATTCTACAAAAAGATGATATTTTAGAAATGTTCCTTTATGATGATAAATTTAATGAATTTACAAAAGAAAAAGATATTTATGATTTAAAAAGAGAATTTAAAGTATTATATGAAGATCAAAATATTTTAATTGTTGATAAACCAGTAGGTTTATTAGTTCATGGGGATGCTAAAGAAAATGTAAATACGCTTTCTCATCAAGTTTTAAGTTATTTAAAAGAAAAAGGTGAATTGGATGTAGGCAGAGAGAGTACGTTTACTCCAGGACCAGTCCATCGTTTAGATCGTAATACAAGTGGGATCGTTATTTTTGGAAAGACTTTAGCTGCTTTGCAGGATTTAAATGAAATGATGAAAAAACGACATCATATTGAAAAATCATATATGACGATTTGTAAAGGAAAGCTTACTAAACAACAAGAACTCGTAGGATATGTTAAAAAGATAGATAATGAAGATCGTGTACGTTTTGTTAAAAAAGATGATAAAGATGCTCTAATGATGAAAACAATTGTAAAGCCAATCAGAACTACAAATGATTTTTCTTTAGTTGAAGTTAAAATTATTACAGGAAGAATGCATCAAATAAGAATACATTTATCAAGTATTGATCATCCGGTTATAGGTGATCGTAAATATGGTGATTTTGTTTTAAATAAACAAATGAAACAACAATTTGGATTAAATAATCAACTTTTACATGCCTATAAAATTAATTTTGTTGATCCGTTTGGTTCACTTAGTTATCTAAAAGGAAAAAAAATTATTTGTCCTAAGCCAACACAATTTAAAAAAATTGAAAAAAGTTTATTTGAAAGCGTTCTCTAAATACATATTTTATTGTATAATTTAGCTATAGTTTTAGGAGGAAATAGAATGAAATATTATATCGGTATCGATTTAGGTGGAACAAATGTAAGAACACTATTAGTAGATGAAAATGGTGAATCTTATAGTGAAGTTAAAGGACCTACTGAATGTCAAAATGGTCCGGATTATGTATGTGATAAGATAATAAAACAAATCGAATCATTAGATACATCTGTATGTGGTGGTTTGCAAGGTGTTGAAGGTATTGGAATTGGTGCTCCAGGGCCAGTAGATACAGAACTTGGTATCATGATTATGGCAAGTAACTTACCAGGATTTGAAAACTATCCAATTTGTCATAAATTAAAAGAAAAATTTGGATTACCAACTTTTATTGATAATGATGCCAATGTTGCAGGTTTAGCGGAAGCTATATTAGGTGCAGGAAAAGATTATAAAACAAATTATTTTATTACTTGTTCAACTGGTGTTGGTGGAGCATTTGTTGTTGATAAAAAATTAGTATCTGGTGGTAGAGGTCACGCTGGTGAAATTGGAAACATGATTCTTGTACCAGGTGGTTATAAACAAGGTGCTTTAAATCCAGGAGCTGTTGAAGGAGAAATTTCTGGTACTGCTCTTACAAGAAAAGGAAAAGAAGCTAAAGGCGATTTAGTAAAACATGCAGGTGATGTTTTCAAATTAGCTGCTGAAGGAGATGAAGCTTGTCAAAAAATTGCTGAAGAATTTATTGATGGTTTCTCTACATTACTTGCTAATGTTGCTCATACTGTAGATCCACATTGTTTTGTATTAGGTGGAGGAGTTTTCAAATCTAAAGCTTATTTCTGGGATGAACTTGAAAAAAGATTTAATAGTAAAATTCATGTAGGTATGAGAAATCATATTCCTCTATTATTTAAAGAAATTGATGATTGTGGTGCAATCGGTGCTGCCATGTTACCAATGTCTCAATTAGATTAATAAGAAATAGCCCCTTTAAGGGGCTATTATTGTGTCTTATTGTTTTACTTTAATTTTGTTTTTGATATAATACACGAGAAGGAGGACGATTATGAAAAAAAGAGTCGTTTTAGGATTAAGTGGAGGTGTTGACTCTGCTGTAGCAGCTTATTTACTTAAACAACAAGGATATGAAGTTATTGGCGTATTTATGCGAAACTGGGATAGCCAATTAAATAATGATATTTTAGGTAATCCCACAAATGATAACGATATTTGTCCTCAAGAACAAGATTATAATGATGCTAAAGCAGTAGCTAAACATCTTGGAATAGAAATTAGAAGAGTCGATTTTATTAAAGAATATTGGGATAAAGTTTTTACGTATTTTATTGATGAATATGCTAAAGGAAGAACACCAAATCCTGATATTTTATGTAACAAACATATTAAATTCAAAGCGTTTTTAGAATACGCTGAAGAACTTAATGCAGATTTTATCGCAACAGGACATTATGCGCGTGTTGAACATCATGAAGGTAAAGATTCAGTGATGTTAAAAGGAATTGATCAAAATAAAGATCAAACATACTTTTTATGTCAACTTAATCAAAAACAATTACAAGCTTCTTTATTTCCTTTAGGAAATATTACAAAACAAAAAGTTAGAAAAATTGCTGAAGAATTAGATTTACCGGTAGCTCATAAAAAAGATAGTACAGGAATTTGTTTTATTGGAGAAAGAGACTTTAAACAATTCTTACAAAATTATATTCCAGCAAAACCTGGAAAGATGGTTGATATTCAAACTGGTAAAGTGATTGGTGATCATATTGGAATTATGTACTATACGATTGGTCAAAGAAAAGGTTTAGGTATTGGTGGTTCAGGTGATGCCTGGTTTGTTGTTGGGAAAAACTATGATCAAAATATTTTATATATTTGTCAAGGGGACCAAAATGATTGGTTAATGTCTACAGGTGCTTTAATTACAGATGTTAACTGGATACCAAGTATTAAACCTCAAGAAGCTATTAAATGTAATACAAAGTTTAGATATCGTCAAAAAGATAATCCAGTAACTCTCACTTTTATTGATGAAAATACTGTAAAATTAGAATTTGATCAACCTGTTAAATCTGTAACTCCAGGACAAGCAGCTGTTTTCTACGATGGAGATGTTTGTTTAGGTGGAGGAACGATTGAAAAAGTCTATAAAGACGGAAAAGAGATTGAATATCTATAATGTTAAAATATACAGGATATATTAGAAAGATTCGCTATTATAGCGAATCTTCTCATTATATAGTTGCATTATTAGAAGTAGAGGAAGATCAGGAACTTTTGACAATGAATGGTTATATGTCAAATTTTAATGATTATGATAAATATGCTTTTTATGGTGATTTTGAAATTCATCCTAAATATGGTCAACAATTTAAATTAGATCATTATGAAATTGTATTGAGTACAGATGAAGAAGAAATCATTAAATATTTATCAAGTCCATTATTTAAGGGAATTGGTCCTACACAAGCAAAATACATTGTTGATGCATTAGGAGAAAATGCACTTTCTTTAATCAAAGAAGATAAACATCATTTAGATTTAGTTAAAGGAATGACAGTGGCTAAAAGAGAACTTATTTATGAAGTATTGACTTCTAATGATTATGATCAAGAAGTCACACAATTCTTTATGGGACATGGTATTTCTTTAAGGCATATTGGTATTATTCAAGAAACTTATAAAGAAAAAACATTAGAAATTTTACAAAATCATCCATATCAATTAGTAGAAGACATTGATGGTATTGGTTTTAAAACAGCAGATGAACTTGCTTTAAAAACAGGAGGAACTTTAGATAACCCAGATCGTTTAAAAGCAGGGGTTATTTATAGTATTAAACAAAGTTGTTTTTCATCAGGAAGTATGTATGTATTTTATGAGGAAATAAAAAAAGCTTTTCATAAAATTATTTATCATATTGATGATGAGGTTTTTGATGAATATCTCAATACTTTAGTAGAAGAAGGAAGAGTCATCAAAGAAGGAGAATATTATTATGATGAAGAGCTTTATGAAAGTGAAGAAATCATTGCAAGTTTTTTACACAAAATAAATGATTATCCAGAAGAATTTTATGATGAAAATGAATTAGAAAGACTGCTTGATAACTATCAGGATAAATTTGGTATTGTCTATTCAACAAAACAAAAAGAAGCAATCGAATACTTTTTAAAATATCCAATGATGATTTTAACCGGAGGACCAGGAACGGGGAAAACAACGGTTGTTAAAGCGCTGATTCAAATCTATCGAACACTTTATCCAGAAGATGCAATTTCTCTGGTAGCACCTACAGGAAGAGCAGCGAAAAGATTAAGTGAATTAACAGGTTTGGATGCTTGTACGATTCATCGAGAACTTAAATGGGATTTACATAAAAATTCATTTGCGATGAATCGAAATAATCCTTTAAGTAGTCAAGTTTTAATTATTGATGAGTTTTCGATGGTTGATAGCTTACTTTTATCTAAATTGTTTGATGCAAGCAGACGTGTTCATAAAGTGTTGTTTATTGGTGATTATCATCAACTTCCTTCAGTAGCACCAGGAAATGTTTTAAAAGATTTTATTGAAAGTCAATTAAAAGTTATTGAATTGGATGAGATTTATCGTCAATCAAAAGATTCAGGAATTGTGCAATTGGCACATCAATTAATTCATCAAGAAGTGAATGATTTATCATTGTTTGAACAATATAAAGATATTCATTTTTATAATAGTACCAATTTTGAAATTATTAAAAATGTGACAACAATTGTAAAAAAAGCAATAGAAAATGGCTATGATCAAAATGATATACAAGTTTTAGCACCAATTTATCAAGGTGTTGCAGGAATCAATGCTTTAAATTTGGCTTTACAGGAAATTTTTAATCCTAAGAATCATCAAGAAGAATATCGTATTGGACAGAAAGTTTATCGAGAAGGAGATAAGATCTTACAGTTAAAGAATAGACCAGATGATGATATTTATAATGGTGATATAGGTGTTTTAGTTGAAATTAACCGTAAAGATGGTTTTGAATATTTAGAAGATACGCTTATTGTTGATTATGATGGTAATTTAGTCGAATATACATCAAAAGATTTTATGACTTTTACATTGGCTTATTGTATGTCAATTCATAAAGCTCAAGGAAATGAGTTTAAAATTGTTATTATGCCTGTTTTAAATGATTATTATATTATGCTTAAAAGAAATTTGATTTATACAGGTCTAACAAGAGCTAAACAAGCTTTATTTATTTTAGGTAATCCACAAGCTTTTCTTTATGGTATAAAAAATATTTCTGATAGTAAAAGAAAAACAACATTAGTAAGTAAAATCAATCAAAATAAAAATGTTGAAACATATGAAGAATCTTCATATAATCAAGAACTTAAACAAAATATTACAGATTTTTTAAATGATGATGAAACTGTATAATTTTATAAAATAAAGACATACTCAAATAGAGGTGATAAAATGAAACGCAATAATATTATTATGGCATTAACTCTTACATCATTAGCACTTCTATTTAGTGAAACTGAATGTGGTTGCCATGTTATGGAAACAATTAAAGAAAAAATGTAAGATATTGAAATACTTTTGTATTTCGTGTATAATGCAAATAAATCGTTGAAAAAGATCAGTACTATATAGAATATTTTAGAGAGAACATGGTGGGTGAAAATGTTTATAGGATATATAGGAAAGCTACTTTGGAGAGTAATTAATGATTACCGTAGAACTGCGTTAAAGTTTAATTAAGGGCATGTATTTTTACATGAACTAGGATGGTACCGCGATAAAGTCGTTCCTAGATAAGGACGGCTTTTTATATTGTCAAAAAAGGAGAAAAGAAATGAAACAATTAACAGGAAATCAAGTTAGACAAATGTTCTTGGATTATTTCAAATCTAAAGGACATATGATCGAACCAGGTGCATCACTTATTCCTCATAACGATCCAACTTTATTATGGATCAATGCAGGGGTTGCTGCACTAAAAAAATATTTTGATGGTAGTGAAAAACCAGCATGTAATCGTATTGCGAATGCACAAAAATCAATTCGTACAAACGATATTGAAAATGTTGGTAAAACAGCAAGACATCATACTTTCTTTGAAATGTTAGGAAACTTCTCAATTGGAGATTATTTCAAAGAAGAAGCGATTCCATTTGCTTGGGAATTTTTAACAAGTCCAGAATGGATTGGTTTTGATAAAGAAAAATTATATGTTACTGTTTATACAGATGATGAAGATGCTTATCGTATTTGGACAGAAGTATGTCATGTAGATCCAAGTCATATTTTAAAAACATATGAAAACTTCTGGGAAATTGGAGAAGGTCCAGGTGGTCCTGACTCAGAAATTTTCTATGACCGTGGAGAAAAATATGATCCTGAAGGTTTAGGAGAAAAATTATTCTTCGAAGAAATGGAAAATGATCGTTATATTGAAGTATGGAACGTTGTTTTCTCTCAATATGATTGTAATCCAGCGATTGATCGTAAAGAATATAAAGAACTTCCACAAAAAAATATTGATACTGGTATGGGACTTGAAAGATTAGTAAGTATTATTCAAGGTGGAGAAACAAACTTTGATACTGATTTATTCTTACCAATCATTCATGCTACTGAAAAATTAGCCAATGTTTCTTATGAAGAAAATAAAATGGCTTACCGTGTTATTGCTGACCATATTCGTACTGTAACTTTTGCTTTAGCTGATGGAGCAATGTTTGATAACGCTGGTAGAGGGTATGTTTTAAGACGTATTTTAAGACGTGCTGTTCGTTATGGTAAACAAATTGGTATTGAAAAAGCATTTATGTATGATCTAGTACCATTAGTTTGTGATATGATGAAAGATTTCTATGATTATTTACCAGAAAAACAAGATTTTATTTCAACAATGGTAAAAAAAGAAGAAGAAGCTTTCCATAAAACATTATTAAATGGTGAAAAATTATTAAAATCATTAATTGATAAAAATGAAAATGGAGAAATCAGTGGAAAAGATGCTTTCAAACTTTATGATACATATGGTTTCCCATTTGAATTAACATTAGAAATCGCTGAAGAATCAAATTTAACAGTTAATGAAGAAGAATTTGAAGAAGAATTAAAAATTCAACAAGAAAGATCTCGTGCATCACGTGATAACAATGAATCAATGGCAAGTCAAAAACCTGATTTAATGGCTTTTGTTGAACCTTCTACATTTGTTTATGATCCTACACCAATCCAAGGAAAAGTTATTGGATTATTCAAAGATGGTGTTAAAACAGATGAAATCACTGATAAAGGAGAAGTTATCTTTGATACAACTCCATTCTACGCAGAAATGGGTGGACAATGTGGTGATACTGGATCATTAGATAATGAGACAACACATGCAAATGTTGTTAATACTTTAAATGCACCAAATAAACAACATATGCATTTTGTTGAAGTAAAAGAAGGAGCTATTCATTTAGGTGATACTTTTACATTATCAATTGATCAACAAAAACGTCGTCAAATTACAGCAAACCATAGTGCAACACATATTTTACAAAAAGCTTTACAAGAAACTTTAGGTGATCATATCAGCCAAGCAGGTTCTTATGTTGATGATAAAGTTTTAAGATTTGACTTTACTCATTTTGAAAAAATTTCTGCTGAATTATTAAAAGAAATTGAAGAAAAAGTTAATCAAATTGTTTTTGAAGGACGTCCTGTTGTTATTAAAAATATGACAAAAGAAGAAGCTTTAGCATCAGGGGCAATGGCTTTATTTGATGAAAAATACGGAGATGTTGTTCGTGTTGTCAACATTGGAGATTACTCTATTGAATTATGTGGTGGTTGCCATGTTTCAAACAGTTCTGAAATTGGTTTATTTAAAATCGTGAGTGAAGAATCTGTAGGTAGTGGAATTAGACGTATTGTGGCACAAAGTGGTTTAGCTGCCTATAATGCAATGGTTCATGAAAAAGAAACAGTAGATACAATTGCTTCAACATTAAATCTTAAAAATAGAAAAGATGTTGTAAATAAAGTAGAAGCATTAAAAGAGGAATTAAAAGAAGCTAAAGTAGAAGTTGAACAATTATCAGCTAAATTAAATGCAATTCAAGCCGCTTCAAAAGCAAATGATATTGAAGAAATCAATGGAGTTAAAGTTCTTTATGTTGAAGAACAATTAGAAAATGCCAAAGCAAAACAATTAACATTTGATTTTAGAGATCAATTAGAAAGTGGAATCGTTGTTTTAGTTTCAAAATATGAAGAAAAATGTTCGTACTTTGTTTCTGTGTCAAAAGATTTAGTTGGTCAATATAAAGCAGGAAATATCATTAAAGCAATCAATGAAGTTGTTGACGGTCGTGGTGGTGGAAAACCTGACTTTGCTCAAGGTGGATGTGCTATCAATGATAATATTTCTAAAATCAAAGGTGCTTTAAAAAATATTTTGTAATTTAATACAGTATAAGGTATAATATATATTATAGAAAAGAGGGTGAGTTAGATGGAAGATTTAACAAAAACAAGAGTATTTAGTTCAGAAGATATGCGTAGAGAAATGATACGCAGTAATCTTAAAACAGTTATCAATGCTTTAAATGAAAGAGGATACAATGCTGTACATCAAATCGCGGGTTATCTCATATCTAATGATCCTGCATACATCTCTTCTCATAAAAATGCAAGAAATATTATTCAACAAGTTGAAAGAGATGAAATTATTGAAGAATTAGTAAAATCTTATTTGGAGAAAGAATAATGAAAAAAGTATTAGGTCTTGATTTAGGGTCTAGAACTTGTGGTATTGCCATGTCAGACATTCTAGGAATGATTGCTCATGGTGTTGAAACGTTTCGTTTTAAACCTGATGATTATTTGACATGTGCAAAACATGTTAAAGAAATTGTTGAAGAAAATGATATTGAAACGATTGTTTTAGGTTTACCAAAACATATGAATGGTGATATTGGTGAAAGAGGACAAATTTCAATTGAATTTAAAAAACAATTAGAAGAAATGATTGAAGGAATCAATGTGATCTTAGTTGACGAGAGGTTAACAACGGTAGTTGCTGAAAATCAACTTCTTTTTGCGGATGTATCAAGAAAGAAAAGAAAACAGGTAATTGATAAAATGGCGGCAGTTGCTATTTTACAAGGTTACTTAGATAGAGGATAAGTTATGGATGAAAATACAATTGTTGTAACTGATGAATTAGGAAACGAAGTAGAGTATGAAATTTTATTTACATTTGAAAATGAAGAAAATGGACATCAATATGTTGTTTACTTCGATCCTGAAAAAGATGAACCAGAAGCACAAGCAGCAATCTTTGATGATGAAGGTGGACTATTTCCAATTGAAACTCCTGAAGAATGGGAATTAGTTGAAGAAGTTTTCCAATCATTTGTTTCAGAAGAAGATGAAGATGAAACTGAATATTGTGAAGGAGAAGATGAAGATTGTAATTCATAAAAGCTAATGAAAATTAGCTTTTTCCTTTTTTAGACATGAACAGTTCATAGAAGGAAATTAGAATAATCAATGAGGTGAAAGAAATGGCATTTAATTTATTTGGAGGAAAAAGAAGAATTACGAAAGGTTTTTTTGCTAATTCTTTAGGAAATAAACAAACAAGAGGAATCTATACATTTCAAATCGATGTGGAAAATGGAGAGTTGATATTTAAAAAATATTTTATAACACCAACGGATCCAGTTTATGCATTCAATTATGGACGCTTTTCATGTATTACTTATAGAAATAGAACAGGTTCTGTAGATGATGGAGGAATTTGTTCTTATGCAGCAACTGCTGAAACATTAGCACTTGCTTCACGTGTGACAGATAAAGGGAAGACATATGTGCATGCTTGTGCAAATGGTGATGTAGAAACTGCTGATAAAGTATTCTGTGTTGATTATTTTAATAGTGAAATTTCGGTAATTTCTATTATTAAGAAAAAACTTGTAAAATGTATTTCTCATTTTAAGTTGAATGGAAGTGGAAAAGATCCTGTTAAACAAGCACAACCATATCCTACATATGTGAGTTTTTTACCAGATGAAGATAAACTTTATGTTGTTTGTTTAGGGTTAGATCAAGTATGTTTCTTTGATGTTGGCGAAGATGGAACATTAACATTAGATAATGTACATACATTACAATTAGAACCAGGTTGTGGTCCTAAAAAAATGATTTTTAATCAAAAAGGTGATCGTGCTTATGTAATGAATGAATTAAACAGCACAATTTGTGTTTATAAATATGATCATTTAAACTTTGAATTAATTCAAACAATTGATAGTTATCCAAAAGATGATGATCCTGAACTTGTAAGTTCTTTAAGTGATATTAAATTTAATAGTGATGATAGTCATTTATATGCAATTAATAAAGGACATGATTCTCTTGTGTTGTTCGAAGTCAATGAAGATGGAACTCTTACATATATTGACTTTGAAGATACTTCTTATGATCCAGTAGATATGCTTGTTTATAATGAAGAAGGAAATGAATGGATCGTTGTGGCTTGTCAAAAAGGTGGAATTGTTGAATCTTATCGTTTTGGTAAGGAAAAAGGTGGACAAGTTTATGAAACTGAATATAGCTGTATGGTAAATGAACCTGTTTGCTTAACACCATTTATTAATAATTTCTAAGGCAATTTATTTGCCTTTTTTCTTTGGTTGAATATCGACAAAAAATAACATATAATGATACAAGGTGAGGACTCAACATGGAAAAAAAGAAATTAGATATGAAGGTTAAAATAGTATTAGGTATTATTGTTTTTATTGTTGTTTTATTTATTGGAAGTTTTGTATATTATAAGCAAGGAATCAAGGCTACATCTTCTAAAAATAAGGAAGTGATCGTCACTATTCCTAAAGGTAGTAGTGGAAATGATATTATTAAGATATTAGATAAAAATAAACTTATAAAAAGTTCTACATGTGCCAAAATATATTTAAAAATGAATCAACATGATTTTAAAAGTAATGTTTATATTTTAAATAAAAAAATGGATTTAAAAACAATTTTTAAAGCAATTGAAGGAAAAGACAAAAAATATATTTCTAATACTAAAATAACAGTTTTAGATGGACAAACAATTCCTGAATATGCTTCTATTATTTCTAAACAAACAGGAATAGATTATAATGAGATCATTCAAAAATGGACAGATCAAACATATCTTCAAAAGTTAATTAAAAAATATTGGTTTTTAACAGATGATATTTTAAGTGGTGGTATTTATTATCCATTGGAAGGATATTTAGCACCAGAAACTTATTTTCTAACACAAGAAGATACGATTGAAAGTATTACAAAAATGATGTTAGATCAAACACAAAAACATCTAGAAAAATATAAAACACAAATATTAGATTTTAAAGTGAACTCACAACCATTAACAGTTCACCAATTTATGACATTATCATCTATTGTTCAAAGAGAATCACCAGTCAATGACGAAGATAGGCAACTTGTTTGTGGTGTTTTAATTAATCGTTTAAATAAACAAATGCCATTACAATGTGATGTCACTGTTAATTATGGGAATCAAGAAGTAAAAATTGATGTTAAACATACAGATTTAAATAAAGATACAAAATATAATACATATAAATATAATGGTTTACCTGTTGGTCCTATTAGTTCAATTTCAACAGGAATTATAAAAAATGTTTTAAATTATAAGGAAAGTGAGTATTATTATTTCTTTGCAACACAAGATGGAAAAGTTTTATATGCGAAAACATATCAAGAACATCAAGCAAATGTAAATAGTAATAAGTGGTACTAAAATGAAGTATTTTGATGAAATAGAAAAAAGTGCAAGAGAAAGAAATATTCCAGTCATGGAAAAAGAGGGTTTGGAATTTTTAATACAAACATTCAATGAACATCAATGTCATCGCTGTCTTGAAATTGGCAGTGCCATTGGTTATTCAGCAATGATGATGGTTTCAAATATAGATGATTTTGTAGTTGAAACAATTGAATTAGATGATGCACGTTATCTTGAAGCTATTCAAAACATTAAAGAACAACAATTAGAAGATCAAATAGAAATCCACCATGATGATGCATTAACATTTGATATCAATGATTTAAAATACCAAGAATTTGATTGTTTATTTATTGATGCAGCGAAAGCACAATATCAAAAATTCTTTGAAAAATACATGCCTTTAGTTCAAAAAAATGGAATTTGCATTGTTGATAATCTAGATTTTCATGGGATGATTTTTGATATTGATCATATTAAAAATAGAAACACAAAACAACTTGTTAAAAAAATTAAAAGATTTAAAGATTGGATTTTCAATCATGAAGAATATCAAGTCACTTATTATGGTGTAGGTGATGGAATTTGTGTAATAAAAAGGAAGTGAAATAAGTGTCATTAATAATTAATATAAATAGTTTATCATATCTTTATGATTATTTGGATTTAGGTGTCCATGATTTTATTGTAGGAACAAATCAATTTTCATGTCGACAAGCTTTAACAGTTGATTATATAGAATTAAAAGAAATAAAGGAAAAATATCCAATGATTCGTTTATTTGTTTTAGTTAATGCGTTAGTTGAACAAAAATATTTAGATGATTTAAAGAATCATTTAGATAAATTAAATGAATGTCAAATAGATGGGATTATTTTTCAAGATTTTGGAGTTTTACAAATTTGTAATGAAAAAGGATATTCATTTGAAAAAATCTATGATCCAGAAACATTAAATACAAATCATCTCACATTATCTGTTTTAAAAGAACAAGGAATAGATGGCGCTTTTCTAGCAAGAGAAATCCCGCTAAAAGAAAAACAAATGATTGGACAAAATTGTAAATTAAAAACAATGGTTCAAGTACATGGGGTTGAATATATGGCTTATTCAAAAAGAAAGTTATTGTCTAATTATAAAGAGTATACACATCTTGATTTTAATGTAGATAAAGAGGCACAAATTGAAATCAAAGCCAATGGTGTAGAGGACCATTGTCATATTTATGAAGATCAATATGGAACCCACATTACTTCAACTAATCAAATGTGTGCACTAGATGTTCTTAATCAATTCAATGATTTTGATTATTTATATATTGATGGTCAATATATAAATGAAACAGATTTATTAGAAATTACACATCTTTATATACAAGCTATAGAAGCAATTAAAAATCAAACATACAGTAAAGAATCAATAGAGTTGATGCAATTACTTTATCGTTTAACACCAAATGTTCATTACTACCATAGTTTTTTATTTGATTCAACTGTTTATAAAATTTCTGATGTAAGAAAGAGAGAAGAAAATGAGAGAAGTTAGTCAAGTTATTAATGGAAAAAGAGTCATTGTTAAAAAGCCAGAGTTACTTGCGCCAGCAGGTAATTTAGAAAAACTAAAAGTAGCTATTTTATATGGTGCAGATGCAGTTTTTATAGGTGGAAAAGAGTTTTCTTTACGCTCAAGTGCTTCTAACTTTTCTTTAGAAGACATTCAAGAAGCTGTAGAATTTGCCCATACACATCATGCGGCTATCCATGTAACATGTAATATTATTTTACATGAAGACAATTTAAAGGGATTAGAAGAATATCTTTTAAAGCTAGATGAAATTGGAGTAGATGCAATTATTGTAGCAGATCCTTATATTATGTCTTTAGCAAAAAAATTGCATTTAAAATTAGAAGTTCATGTTTCTACTCAACTATCTACTATGAATACCAGTGCGATTCGTTTTTATGAAAATTTAGGTGTTGACCGTGTCGTTTTTGCAAGAGAAGTAGATTATCAAGATCTAAAAGAAGTAAGAGAAAAGGTTGATATTGATTTAGAGTATTTCATTCATGGAGCTATGTGTATCCATTATTCTGGAAGATGTATGTTATCTAATTATTTTTCAAGAAGAGATGCCAATCGTGGAGGATGTTCGCAATCTTGTCGATGGTATTATGATATTTTTGAAAAAGATCAACAGTTAAATCATGATGAAATTGTTCCTTTTAGTATGTCAAGTAAAGATATGTCTTTAGTAGATGAATTACCTAAACTTATTGAATTAGGGATTGATTCTTTTAAGATAGAAGGGAGAATGAAGTCATTGCATTATATTGCAACTGTTGTATCTACTTATCGTAAATTGATTGATACGTATTGCGATGATCCTGAAAACTTTGATAAAAATGGTTATCAAAAAGAAATTGAAAAGGCAGCCAATCGCGCTTTATGTACAGGCTTCTTTAAAGATGTTCCAAACAGTGATTATCAACTTTATAATCAAAGAGATGAGCATCCTACACAAGATTTTTGTGCGCGTGTATTAAGTTATGATGTAGATAAACATGAAGTTATGATTGAACAAAGAAATTATTTTAAATTGGGAGATCAAATTGAATTTTTCTCACCACATCATGAAAATGTTTTAATTGAAGTTAAAGAAATATATAATGAAGATAGAGAATCAGTTGAAGTAGCAAATCATCCAATGGAAATTCTTTATTTAAAATGTGAGCAACCATTGTCTGAATTTGATATGGGAAGGAAGGTTTTAACAAATGAAAAATAGTATTATTATTGGTATTGCTGGAGGAAGTGCTTCAGGAAAGACATCTATTTCTAGACAAGTGTATGAATTTTTTAAAGGAAGTCATACAACATGTATTATCAAACAAGATGATTATTATAAAGATCAAAGTCATCTTTCTTTTGAAGAAAGAGTTAAAACAAACTACGATCATCCTTTTGCTTTTGATAATGATTTACTTGTAGAACAATTAAAACAATTAAAAGAAGGAAAATCAATTTCTAAACCTACATATGATTATACTCAACATACAAGAAGTGATGTTGTTGAAACAATTACACCAAGAGATGTTTATATTTTAGAAGGATTATTTGTTTTATATGATGAAAAAATTAGAGATTTATGTGATATTCTTGTCTTTGTAGATACAGATGCTGATATTCGTTTTATTCGTCGTTTAAAACGTGATATTGAAGAAAGAGGACGTTCTATTGATTCAGTATGTAATCAATATTTAGAAACAGTAAGACCAATGCATGAACAATTCGTTGAACCTTCAAAAAAATATGCACATATTATTATCCCTGAAGGGGGAAATAATACAGTAGCCATCGATCTTTTAATTACTAAGATTTCAAGTGTTATTGATGCTAAGGAGTAAAAGATGTATTGTACAAATTGTGGTCGAAAAATTAAAGATGGAGAACGTTATTGCCCTTATTGTGGAACGAAAACATTTAATGAATATGAATTTAATCAACAAAGAGTAGATTATGCAATTTCTAGACGTAGTATTCCAATGTGTATTATTTTATCAATTGTTACGTTTGGAATTTATGGACTTTATTGGCTTTATTGTCTTGCCAGTGATGTCAATACACTTACTGGAGAAGAAGAATCTTCAGGTTTTAAAGTCTTGATTTTAAGTATTATTACTTTAGGTTTATATGAACTTTATTGGTTGTATAAAGTTGGAGAGAGATTAAGTGATTTTCAAACTTATCAAGGAGAAATGGTAGATAATTATCGTGCTCTTGTTTATTTGATTTTAGGAATATTTGGATTAAATATTGTAGCAAGAGCACTTATTCAAAATGATTTGAATAAATATGCTTATGATTCATAAAAATAGACTAGATATTTAGATATAAATATGCTATATTATTGATTACGAGGTGACTTAAAATGGATAAAGATAAAGTATTACTTACGAAATCTGGTGTAGAAAAACTTGAAGAAGAAAGAGATAATTTAATTAATGTTGAAAGACCTAGAGTCATTGAAGAATTACAATTAGCTCGTTCTCAAGGTGACTTATCAGAAAATGCTGATTATGATGCAGCTAGAGATAAACAAGCTCAAATCGAACAAAGAATTAAAGAAATTGAATATATGCTTCAAAATGCAGAAATCATTTCTGAAGAACAAATGGATTTAAATGTTGTTAAACCTGGGACAACAGTTACAATTTTAGATTTATCTTTAGATGATCCTGAAGAAGAAAAATATACAATTGTAGGTTCTTTCGAAACTGATCCTGTTAATGGTAAGATTTCAAATGAATCACCACTTGCTAAAGCACTTATTGGTCATGGAGTTAATGAAATCGTGACTGTTGGGGTTGCTGAAGCATATGATGTAAAAATTGTAGATATTGAATTTACTGCATAAAACAACAAGTTATTGTTGTTTTTTCTTTATATAATAAAGTAAATAATAAATAATAAAAACAAATAAAGGTTTTATTAAAATTTGAATATTTATATCTTTTAAATGAAATATAAATTGAATAATTAAATAAGTCATTGAAAGGGTCATTCCGTGGATCAATGGCTTTTCTTTTACCATTTTATAAAAAATAAAAGTGAAAACAACTAAGATAAGATAACTAAAAAAAGTAATCAGTAATTGATAAATAAAAGATGAAACATGCATAAAAGAAAAAAGAATAGCCATAATAAAACTAATGATTAAATAACTTACAAATAAAAATGCATAAGATAATAAATAAGGCATTAACTTTTTTTTCATAGAAACCTCCTAATAGAGAATATGAAAAAAAAGAGTAAGTAGAACGGAGAACATATGTTTAAAATATTTATCATTAGTATTTTTATGTATATCTATCTAACAGTTTTACTTAGGCTTTTTGGAAAAAAAGAATTTAGTCAACTCAATGTTTTTGATTTTGTTGTTTTTTTAGTGATTTCTGAAATCACGACAATGTCTTTAGAAACACAAGATTTGTCTGTTTTAGATAGTGTGATAGCCACACTGACACTCATTATTTTAGATAGAATAGAATCTTTTATTACGATGCGTTCAAAAAAATTGAGAGATTTTTTTGAAGGAAGACCGTGTTATATCATTTATAGAGGAAAGATACAATATCAAAATATGAAAAAATTACGCTATAGTATAGATGATTTATGTCATCATTTAAGAGTAAGTGATATCGATAGTGTTTCTAAAGTGGATTTTGCTATTCTAGAAACAAATGGTTCTTTATCGGTTATTCCAAAACAAGAAAGTCAAACACTTTTACCTGATGCATTGATCAGTGATGGCTGTATTAATCAAGAAGCACTTCAAATTTTAAATAAAGATGAAGCGTGGTTGAAAAATGAATTAAAGAAAAAACACATTTCTTATATAGAAGATGTGCTTTATTGTGTTTTAGAAAAAAAGGGTCTTTATGTGATAAAAAAATAACTATCCAAACATAATATCCAACATCATCATGATCATAAATCCTACCATAAAACTCATCGTACCAACATCTACTTCTTTTAAGGCATTTGCTTCAGGAATCAGTTCTTCGATACAAACAAACATCATCGCTCCAGCTGCAAAGCTTAAAGCAAAAGGGAGAATGCTACTAAAAAGTTGAGCAAATAAAAAACCTAAAAGTGCACTTGGAATTTCTACAAGGGCAGAATATTGACCATACATCATTGCTTTAAAACGTGAGATACCACTTTCATGTAAAGGTAAAGAAATGGCCGTACCTTCAGGAAAGTTTTGGATACCAATACCAATAGATAAAATAAGGGCAGGAACAAGATTAGTTTTAACGCTTGCAATGGCAATTCCAACCGCTAAACCTTCGGGAATATTGTGTAAGGTCATTGCTAGTAATAAAAGTTTATTTTTAGAAAGAGTATTTGTAGGACCTTCTTTTTGATGAGAAATAATATGTTCATGGGGAAGAAATTTATCACATAATCTTAAAAATAAGCCACCGCTAAAAAAGACAAGTGGAATCAAAAAAAGTAAAAGTAGATGATCTTCAACTTGTTGGATTGCTGGAAGAAGCAATGAAAAGAAAGTAGCAGCAATCATAATACCAGCAGCTAAACCTAAAGCAATACTGACAAGTTTTTGACTTTTACTTTTAACAAAATAAACAAGACTTGACCCTAAAAAAGTCATGAGCCAGTTAAAAATAGAAAGTACTAAAGCAAGTAAAAAAAGTTGTGAATTTGATAACATAAAAGACCTCCATAGTATCCTATGAAGGTCTTATCATTTCATCTAGGCTTATCTATTAATAAAGTCATAGTCACTATCATCAATAGTTACTAAAATTGCTTTTTCAGTTAATCTTTGTTTTTTACTATCATAAGTAGGTAAAACAGTATAATTAACACGAATATTTCTTTCTACTTCTTCATCGTAAGCAAAATCTGCTTGTCTAAAGAAGATAGGATCATGATCATAAACAGAAATATTACCAAATTGATTTTGTTCGTTGTAATAAACAACTTTACCTGATTTACGAGTAACTAAACTATCAAGATGTGACATGATTAAATCATACATTTCATCATATAAACTACTTGAATCTTTACCTTGATATTTTTCATCGATTGTAAAGTCACATTCTTTTTGATTTTCATTACATAATGCTTTAATAAATGAATGAACCACTTTAATTAATAATTCATTACCACTATTTTCAACAGCTTCATTTAATCTTTGATATAAAGGAAGTTGTTCAAGGGCATAACCGTTTTCAAAGAATTCATAAAGTAAATAAGCATTTGCTTCTTTTACTTTACCAACAGTAGCATTTGTTTTATATAAAACTTCGTAGAAGTTAACTCCTTTAATACGATTATGTAAAGAAATAAATTCTCTATTAGCTTCATCATATTCTTTTAATTCTAATAAAGCACATCCTCTATAATATTTGATCCATTGTAAAGCGTTATAATGCCATTTAAGTGGTGTAGCTAATGCTTGATTTGCACATTCTACACATGCTTTATATTGTTTTGTTTCAAATAAAGCACGTACTTTTAATCTAAAGTATCTTTCTTTGAAAGATTCAAATTCTCTACCTTCGTTATTAACAAAAGGTTTATCAGATAATAATCTAACATCTAATTTATTAAGCATTTTGATCATTAAATCATAATTGATTGGAGTTTGATTTAATGCATATTTAATTGCTCTATTAATTGCTGGTTCAACAGGAGAATATTTTTCTTGTTTACAAATACCTAAAATATCTTCAAGGATATCAAAGAATAAACTTTCTTTTTCTTTTATTTTTTCATCATCAATATTAATAAACTTATTATATAAAGCATACCCATATTGATTAATATATCCTTTTAAAGAAGGAGCCATTTGTAAAAATGTATTTCCTACTTCAATTGCATCATCATTTCTACCATTGTTTTTTAATAATTTAATAAAATCATTTGCTTCAAATTCATTGAAAGAAGCAGCATCTTCATTGAATTTATTGAAATATCTTTCAATACTTTTTAATTCGTTTTCGTTCATAAAATTCACCTCATGCATTATTATATCATTTATTTATCATGAATAACATAAAATGTTTTTAAAAACATTTTTTATATGCTATAATAATGCAGAAAATTAAGAGGTGAAAAAATGAGTAAACAAGTGTTTAGTACAGATTTTTACGGGAAAAATCTGACAGTAGAAGTAGGAGAATTAGCTAAACAAGCTAATGGTAGTGTTTTAGTAAGATATGATGATACAGTCATCTTATCAACAGCTGTTGCAGGAAAAGAACCAAAAAGTGTAGATTTCTTTCCACTAACAGTTACATATGAAGAAAAATTATATTCTGTAGGTAAAATTCCTGGAGGATTTCTAAAAAGAGAAGGACGTCCAAGTGAACATGGAACTTTAACTGCAAGAATGATTGATAGACCAATTCGTCCATTATTTGCAGACGGATTTAGAAATGAAGTACAAGTTGTTAATACTGTTTTATCAGTAGATCAACAAGCTTCTCCAGAAATGGCTGCAATGTTAGGGGCTTCTCTAGCATTATGCGTTTCTGATATTCCTTTCAATGGGCCAATCGCTGGTGTTAATGTTGGTTTAATTGATGGAGAATTTACCATCAATGCTGGTCCAGAAGAAATGGAAAGAAGTTTAATCAATTTAGAAGTAGCTGGTACAAAAGATGCCATCAATATGGTTGAAGCAGATGCTAAAGAAGTTGATGAAGATACAATGTTAAATGCTTTAATGTTTGGACATGAAGCTATTAAAGAATTAATTGCTTTTGAAGAAAAAGTTGTTGAAGCATGTGGTAAAGAAAAAATTGAAATTCCATTATTTGAATTAGATGAAGCTTTAGTTCAAGAAATTACAGATTTATGTAATGATGAAATGGTTGCTGCTGTATCTATTCCAGGAAAACTTGAAAGATATGCAGCCATTGATGAAATCATGGATCGTGTAACTGCACAATATGATGAAAAAGAATATGTAGATGAAGAAACAAAAGAATCTGTGATGAAACAAGTTGGAATTATCTTACATGACTTAGAAAAAAATGAAGTAAGACGTTTAATTACGGAAGAAAAAATTAGACCAGATGGTCGTAAAATTGATGAAGTGCGTCCGTTAAATGCACAAGTTGATTTATTACCAAGAGTTCATGGTTCTGCTTTATTTACAAGAGGTGAAACACAAGTTTTATCCGTATGTACATTAGGAGCTATGGGAGAAGTTCAAAAAATCGATGGTTTAGGATTAGAAGATCAAAAACGTTTCATGCATCATTATAACTTCCCACCATATTCAGTTGGTGAAACAGGAAGAATGGGTGCTCCTGGACGTCGTGAAATTGGACATGGTGCTTTAGGAGAAAGAGCTTTAGCACAAGTTATTCCAAATGAAAAAGACTTCCCATATACAATCCGTGTTGTTTCTGAAGTCTTAGAATCAAATGGTTCAAGTTCACAAGCTTCAATCTGTGCATCATCAATGGCATTAATGGCTGCTGGTGTACCAATTTCAAATCCAGTTTCTGGGGTTGCGATGGGACTTGTTAAAAAAGGTGACGATTATACAATCTTAACTGATATCCAAGGTATGGAAGATCACTTAGGAGATATGGATTTCAAAGTAGCTGGTACTAAAAATGGTATTTGTGCTTTACAAATGGATATCAAAATTGATGGTATTACAAAAGAAATCTTACAAGAAGCTTTAGCACAAGCAAAAGTAGGACGTGCTCAAATCATGGATTGTATGTTAGGAGCTATTCCTGCACCACGTGATCATTTATCTAAATACGCACCAAAAATGCATGTTATGCATATTGATCCAGAACAAATTAGAGATGTTATTGGACGTGGTGGAGAAACAATTAATGAAATCATTGAAAAATCAAATGATGTTAAAATTGATATTGATCAAGACGGTACAGTGGTTATCTACCATAGTGATCAAGAAGCAATCGACACAGCTGTTTCTTTAATTGAAAGAATTGTTAAAAAAGCTGAAGTTGGTGAAATCTATGATGGAACAATTGCACGTGTAAATGATAATTATGCATTCGTTACTTTATTTGAAGGAACTGATGGATTCTTACATATTTCTGATTGGTCTTATGAAAGAACAAGCAAAATGCAAGATGTGTGTAAGGTAGGAGATGTCATCAAAGTTAAAGTAACTAAAGTTGATGATAAAGGTAAAGTAAATGTTTCTAGAAAAGCTTTACTTCCAAAACCAGTTAAAAAAGAAGAAAAAAATGAAAAAAATGAAAAATAAAATTATACTTGCAAGTAGTTCTCCAAGAAGAAAAGAACTTTTCGATAAATATGGAATAGACTACACAGTAGATTTTGTAGAAACAGAAGAAGTGTTAGACGAAAGTTTAACACTTTTTAAAAGACTAGAAAACATTGCTTTACAAAAAGCTAAACCACTTCAAATAAAATATCCAAATAATATTATCATTTCAGCAGATACCATGGTAACCTTTCAAGATGAAATGTTAGGAAAACCAAAAGATCGAGAAGACGCTAAAAGAATGCTTAATATGTTATCAAATAATAAACAAGTTGTTATTACGGCAGTATGTGTTATTAAAGATCAACAAATCACAACATTTACAGATGCGACAACTGTTACATTTAAAGAATTATCTAATCAAGAAATTGAAGATTATCTTGATACAAATGAATGGCAAGGCAAAGCGGGTGCTTATGCAATCCAAGGCATTGCTTCGAAGTTTGTAGAAAAGATTGATGGGGATTTAGAAAATGTCATTGGAATGCCAATGTATAAAGTTATCAAATATTTAGAAGCTTAACGAGAAATCGTTAAGTTTTTTCTTTACTATGATATAATTAAGTAAATAGAAAAGGTTAAAAAAGGAGGAAAAATATTATGAATAATTTTGCAGAGATTGTAAGAGTAGGCATTATTATAGGACTTGGCATGGTTTTAATGATTATGGCTCTTTTAATAGCAAATGGGAACTCGTTTCTAACAAAAGGAATGAACAAGAAGTATACAAATGAATCTGTTAGAGATTATTGTAAGAGTAATTGTTTGGGACAAATTATTTTTTCTTTAGGTCTTATTTTAGAAGGTATCTTTTCTAAAGTAATATTTTATTATTTAGGAGTTGGATGTTTATTTTTTGGAACAATAATTATGGTGGCTGCTTCTAAAAAATTAGTAAAAAGGGTATGATGATTATATTATTCAAATGATTCTGACATGAAATTAAAATAGTATAAATAAAAACAGGTTTCACAAATATTAGAAATCTGTTTTTTTACTATAGCTACTAAAGGATCTTGAAAAAGCATTAGATGAGTTATCTAACAAAGCTATTCAACAAATCAAAGATAATAAATATGATTATGGATTAAAAGGAAAAGTCATCTATATAGGTCTAGCACATAATGGTAAAGATGTAAATATTAAATGGAAAAACAAAAGATAGTCTTATAAAGCTCATTTTGTACGAGCTTTTAATATCTTATTATATTTTTTTGATTCCATTAAGAACAATCAGTCTGTATAGTTCGTTTTTCACAAGATTTACACAAGTATAATTTATAATATATCCTCAGAGAGGTTATGATAAGGAAAAAAATAGATCTTTATTTGATATATCTATATTATGTTTTAGAAGCTTGTCTTTATATCGGTTATAGACTTTGGACAATTTATGGACGCACAGAAAAAGGGGATGGAGTTTATACTTTTTTAGTGATTTTGTTTAATTTTTATTCAACTTTATGTTTACTTTATGTAACATTACAGGCCTACATGCGAAGAAAAAATCTCAATTCATATAAAAAGAAATACAATTTTATTATTAATGATTCTTCTTTTTGATTTGTTTGTTAGTTTATAGCTTTAATCGAATTATAACAATGTTTTCAAACTTTCCACAGTTTTATATGATTTGTTTTATGTGTTTAGCACATGCTAAAATTTATATAAAAGATAAAAAAAACCTTTAAAAAATGAGGAATAGATGAAAAAATATAAAATTCTTTTTTTAATCAAATTTTTAAAAAAAGCACATAATATCAAGGAATTCCACGCTTCGTAGATATATTCTCTAGATGGAATGTTGTATCTTTTAAAGAAAGTTTTTAGTATGATAGGTGTAAGGGAGTTGTTTATATGGATAGTAAAAAAATTGGAAAAGTAATTGCAAAGAGAAGAAAAGAAAAAAGAATGACCCAAGGGGAACTGGCAGAAAGATTATCTGTTTCTAATAAGACAATTTCTAAATGGGAAACCGGGGCAGGGTTACCTGATATTTCGATTCTTGTTGATCTTGCAAGTGTTCTTGATATAAGTGTTGATGATTTATTGAAGGGAAAAGAAAATAAAGTTCAAAATACTCTATATGAGAAAAACTTTTTAATAAAAAAGAAATATTATAAAAAATATTTGAGAGATCATTATTTTGAAAGTAAGGCTTATTGGCTATTCAATTTTATAGGAATTATGTTTATTTTAGGGGGTTTTGCTTTTTTACCACTGCAACAATATATTCATCATTATGTAGATATTCTTGGTAAAAGTTTTATTGTTTTAGGAATTATTCTCATATTATTTCCTTTTATACAAATCTTTTTTAAAAGCAACACTTTTAAAGAACGTGAAGTCTTTTATACATTTAAAGATAATGGAATGATCTATCAAGAAGATGAAGAAGAAATCTTTTATAGTTTTCCACAATTTAAAAGAATCAATTATAAAGATTTTATACTTTTAAAGAAAGATCAAAAGATTTTATTCGTTGATCTTAATGATTTAGATCAATTAGAAAATGATATAAAAGAAACAAAGATCAAGAAGAGTTCATTTTTAATTTCTTTATTTACCAGTGTTATAGGTTGTTCATTATTGGTCTTACAACTTGGTTATTTAGTTATCTTAAAAAGATTTGGATTTGAATATATTCATTCAATGAATCAAATTATATTTAATCTCATTATTTTATGTTGTCTTTTCATTAATTATTGTCTAATTAAGAAAAAGAAGATTAAGATTCAATATGTTTTAATAGGCTGTTTAGGATTTGTTGTAATTTCTATTTTTGGATTTCAGTATTTTCAAAAAGATGAAGAAATTTCATCTTTTTCTTCAAATTTAAAAAACAGAGCTGTTTTAAAATATGATGATAATGACCACCGTTTGGACATTTACCATTATACTTATTTATGCTTTGCTAGAAAAAGTGATACTGTTTCTACAGAAATAAAAGGTTATCATGGAAAATGGCTTACGAATGATTGCTATGTTTTTACTTATAATAACGAAGAAAATCAAAAGAAAGTGTATGTATCTACTTTTGGTGATCGCGGTGATGGAATTTCATATTTTAATATTTTTCCTACATTGCAAGGGGAATGGTTTAATAAAAATAACGGTGAAACAAAAACGTATCTTAAAGAAAATGCAGGACAATTAACTTTAAAAATAAAAAATAAAACGCAATATTTTGACGCAGATGAAACAAAACAAAATGGGACGATTGCTTTAACTTTATCTAAAGATGAAGAAGCTCAATATATTATCGCCTTAGATGAAAACTGTATTTTAAATGAGGATAATCTTTTAGATAAAAATGGAACAATTCAAATTTATAATCTTCAAAAAGATTCAAGTGTAACTCTTTATTGTGGGACTTATAAAGAAGATAAAAAAGAACAAGAAGAAATTGATAATGACTATCGAAAACAAGCTAAAGAGCTTGTTAATAAAATGGTTGCTTATTTGAAAAAAGACTCAACATTACCTGATTTTGATGATAGAGAATCTCTTTTCAAAGTTCCTTCATCATCTAATGATTTTTATGTTGTGACAAGAGATGCTTATTTTCATTCTTTAAAATTATTTAAACAAGATGGAGCACAAGAAACGGGGCAAATTCAACAAATCAAAGTTTTAGCGGGAGATATTAATGATTTCTATGTTGAAATGACCTATACATCGACAATTACCTATTTAGGTGAAACAGAAACCATGGATATTACATATCATTATCGTATAAAAAAGGGCAAGGATTGTTATTTGGTAGCCTTTATTGGTTATCGTGTACCAGGAGATATTGGTTTAGTAAAGTGTGATCCTGTTATTGAAAAAGACGTTTCAACAAATGAAGATTATGCATATTCTGTAGAAGGACAGTAGAAATGAAAGATAAAAAGAAATGGATCATTGGAATAAGTGCCTGTGTTTTACTGATAGTTTCTGTGTTTTTTGTGTTTAATCAAGGGAAAAGTAATGAACAAGTTGTTACAGAGTATTTTGAACTTTTAAAAAAGAAAGATTATAAACAAATGTATCAAATGTTAAATCCCAAAATAGTGTATACACCTACACAAAAATACTTTGTTGAAAAATATAAAGAATTTTATGAAGAAATTGATGCAAAAAATATTCAAATAAAAATCTTAGATGAACAAGATAGTGTCATTGAATATTTAATCTATATTGATACCCTTGCAGGAAGAATCACTTATCGAAATAAAGTAGGGGTCAAAGATGAACAAATCCAATTTAATAAAAATCTAATTATGGATGGGTATACTGATGGGTGCAAAATAAAAATAACAACATATAATCCTGAAAAAAGAGGACGTATTTTAGATAGAAATGGAAAAGTTCTTGCTGAAGATGGAAAAGGTTATTCTGTTGGACTTGTAAAAGGAAAACTAAATGGTGAAAATGATTATGGACAAATTGCACAGTATTTAGAAACAGATGTTGAAACCCTTCAAAAGAAAATGAGTGCATCTTGGATTAATGATGATTCTTTTGTACCTATCAAAACTGTTTCTGAAGCAACTAAAAACGATTTAATCAATAAGAATATTTTAGGTATCAACGGCGTTAAAATTTCGACAGTGAGTATTCGTACGTATCCTTACGATAAGGTGGCTTCACATATCGTAGGCTATGTTCAAAATGTTAATGCTGAAGATTTAAAAAAACATAAAAATGAAGGCTATAATTCGACTTCAGTCATTGGAAGAAATGGGATTGAAGCGGCTTATGAAGAAAAGCTAAAAGGAATCACATCTGGTAAAATTGAATTGGTTGATAAAAATGATAAAGTTATTAAAGAACTTTGTCATAAAGAAGTTAAAATGAGTCCACAAGATATTACACTAACAATTGATATTGATTTACAACAAAGCCTTTATAATGAATATCAAAATGATAAAAGTGCATCTGTTGCTCTCAATCCAAAAACAGGAGAAGTTTTAGCACTTGTATCAACACCATCCTATTCAAACAATGATTTTGTTTTAGGGCTTTCAACAGATAAATGGAATGCTTTAAATAATGATGTCAACCAACCATTGATGAGTCGTTATACACAAACCTATACACCCGGTTCATCTATGAAACCTATTACAGCAGCTATTGGGTTAGAAACAAAGACGATTGATCCAAATAAGGATTTAGGGGCTAAGGATAAATGGCAAAAAGATTCAAGTTGGGGTAATTATTATGTGACAACATTACATGCGCCTTCCCCTAATAATTTAAAGAATGCAATCACGTATTCTGATAATGTTTATTTTGCAAGAAGTGCGTTAAATATAGGAAAAGATAATTTATTTAAGTATTATAAAAATTTAAAGATTGGTGAAAAGATTCCTTTTGAACTTGCTTTAAATAAAAGTCAGTATATCAATAAAAATCAAAAAGTAAGTGATCAATTAATTGCAGATAGTGGCTATGGTCAAGGACAAATTCTGATGAATCCGGTACAACTAGCAAGTATCTATAGTGCTTTTGTTAATAATGGATCAATCTATCAGCCACATATAGTTCAAGGACAAACAAAAACATGGATTAAAAATGTTTTTTCAAAAGAGACAACAAAAACAATAAAAGAAGCTCTTATTAATGCCATTGCGGATAAAAATGGAACAGGACATGCCATCTATCATGATCATGTTGTTCTTGCTGGAAAAACAGGAACGGCAGAAATTAAACAAAGTCAAAGTGATACAACAGGAACAGAACTTGGTTGGTTTACAGTCATGACGACAGATGAAAAACAACCTATTTTAATGACAACTGTCGTGGAAGATGTCAAAAATCGTGGTGGTAGTGGTTATGTTGTTGAGCATACAAAATTACCATTAGATTTATATTTATCTCAAGTAAGTGATTAACTAAATGAATGAAATTTCTAACGAAGTTTCATTCATTTTTTAAGAAGGGAAGAAAATGGGAAAGTATCTTTTAAAGAAATTTGTGATTATTGAAACGCTTATGCTTGGCATCGTTTCTTTATTTATAGTAATGAATTATTTTTCTAATAATACTATTTGGGATTTAATAATTCATGATGAATATGAAGACGTATTACTTTATGAAAATAGGGATGCAACATCAAAAGCAAAAGTACAAATATATGAAAAATGGAGTTTGTCATTGTTTGATAGATATATCCGTGTAGATATTACCTTTAATAATTTAGAAACATATAGTTATTCAACAGTATGTTATTCTAGTGAAAATCTCGATTTTAATAATGCTCAAGATGTAAATGTTAAATGGAAAAAGCATATTCCATCAATCTATATGCGGAATCATCCAACAATGACAATCAAGTCTATAACACAAAAGGAGTAGGTATGAAATCTAAAGTAAAGTTATTTATTTTTGGTGTGGAAACATTTATGGTATTCTGTATTGTTTCTACAATGATTTTTACACGTATTTATAATGGTTCTTATTTTTCAATCTTTCATCAATTTGATAAACAAGAGCATCTTATTTTAAAAAAGAAAATAAGTAATCGTGATTCTATTATTATTTTTGAAAGAGGAGAACCGGTATTATTTAAAAAGAATCATCTAGAAATAAGATTGAGTAATAGAATTGATGCGATAGATATTGATATTGATAATGCAGGAAAACCTTTAACAAAAAAGAATATAGGTATTATTCAAAGACAAGATTTTATTGAAATAACAATCCATAAAAATGATGGAAAGACAATTGTTTATAAGCTTAATGAGGCGCTTAATAAATAAAAAATAGGGCTTCCTTAGAAGTCCTATTAGTCTTTTAAAGGCTCTAAATCATGATTATAAAGTTCAATGTTGACTTCTTCTACGGTTTGTTTTTTTAACAAGCCATTTAATAAAATAAGATCTCTGGCATTATGTGGATATAAGTCACCGGCATTATTCAAAGATAATAAATGATTTGTTTCTTTTTGAGTCAAATTCATAGCAAGAGCTAATCGATAGATTTTATCCTTTGCATTTTTTCCTTTTTCGCCACGGATAATTTTATAAGCATAAGTTCTTTCTAATCCTGATTTTCGTATAATATCTGCTTCTTTTAAATGATATTTTTTAAACAAATGATGGATATATTCAGAAAAATCCATATCATGAATTTGTTTTAAAAGATCATCAATATCTGCTTCGTTTTTTAAAGAGTTTTCTATTTCTTCTGTTAAAATCATATCATCACCTAAAAATATGATATACTATATTTTACGGAGAGACAAGATATGATAGTTTTAGAATTAGAAGTTATTAAAGAAACACCCCAAAAAAGAATTACATTAGTAAGAGAATTAGATAAAAGAAATATTTATATAAAAAAAGAATTGAAAACATATAATAAAACAATTTGGGAAAAGTTAAAACAATTAGATATAGAAGGAATACCACATATTTATTCAATAGAAGAAAATGAAGACGGTTTAGAAATCATCGAAGAATATTTAGCTTGTCAAACATTATCTGATATTTTAGATGAACATACTTTTTCAAATTTAGAAGCTTATCAAATTATAAGACAATTATGTATTATTTTAGATGTATTGCATCAACAAGATCCACAAATTATTCATCGTGATATTAAACCCGAAAATATCTTTTATGATGGAAAACAAGTCTATCTTTTTGATTTTGATATAGCTAGAAATTATATTGAAAATCAAAAAAGAGATACTACGGTGTTAGGAAGTCAAGGTTATGCAGCTCCTGAACAATTTGGTTTTTATCAAACAGATATAAGAAGTGATATTTATTCTTTGGGAGTTTTATATCATGTTTTACTTACTAATAAGTTGCCTAGAGATTATGACTTACAAGGGATAGAAAAGAGAATAATTGATAAGATGATTGCTATTGATCCTCAAGGCAGATATCAAGATGTAAAAGAAATTATTAAAGATTTAGATCAATTATTTCATATTGAAAAAAAGAAAGAAAAGAAAATCAAACATCCTAATGCTTTACCGGGATTTAGAAGTGGTAAGCTTTGGAAGATGATTGTAGCGATTATGGGTTATCTTTTATTTATATGGATTTTAATAAGTTTTAAGATTGAAAATCAACCAATAAGTCAGTATCAGTATTTTGTTTATCGCTTGATTTTAATTTCTTGGTTTATTATAACACTTTTATTTTCTACAAACTATTTATCTGTTAGGGACTATTTACCTTATTATAAGAATCATAGGATTGTTGTTAAAGTTTTAACAACGATTATTTCTTGGCTTATTTTATTATTTATCTCTATTATTATTGGAACTCTTTTAATGTATCTTTAATTGTGCCCCGAGGGGGCACCTTTTTTTATGTCTTATAAGATAGATTATAGATGTAGTCTATTTCTAAGATAAGGAGGTTATGTATGGATATAGAAGAATACCAAAGTAAAGATATAGCTGGGAAGATTCTTTATTTAGCATCATTGTTTAAGGGGATAAAAGATCATTTGGATGTATTAAATGAAAGAGAAGAGTTTAATCAAGTTGAATCACAAATATTTACGATTTTAAATGATTTAGAATTAGGTATTCATGAATTATGTATTTTATATGAGATATTAGAAAAGGAATAGACAAAAAAGAAAGGAGAGGGAATATGAAAACTTGGAAATTAGTAGCAGGTATTTTATCAATTATTTTAAGTGTATTTGTTTTTTTTCAATCAGTATTAGTAGGGACTGCTAATACAATGTCAGCTAATGGAGAAGTAGGAGGAAGTGCTGGTGTTTTTGTCTCTATTTTTATGTTAGCAGGAGGAATTGTTTCAATTGCTGTAAGAAATAGTCAAAAAAATGGAGGAAATATTGCAGTTGTTATTTTATTTTTACTAGCAAGTTTTTTAGGTATAGGACTTGCTGGAAGTTTTAGTGATTTAAATGTTTGGGCAGGATGGTGTTTAATAAATGCTGTTCTAGCAATTATTTCAATTTTTAAACAAAATAAAGGAGTACAACAATGAAGAAAATAATCAAGATAGTTTTAGTTTTGTTTGTAACACTTACATTAGGAGCATGTGGAAGTAGTGAAGAAAAAGATACAAATAAACATACAAAAACAGAAGAAAAGAAAGAAGAAAAAATATATACGATAGGTGAAACTGTAACATATACTAAAAATAGTAAAGATTTGATTCATTTTACAGTTGATTCAGTAAGAAATACAGATGATCGTAATGAATTTTCAGATAGTCAACCAGAACAAGTCATTATCATACATTATTCTTATGAAAATATAGCAAATGAAGATGATATTTATTTTTCAAGTATTAACTTTAAAGTTATTGATGAAGGTGGAAATGTCTGTGAAACTTATCCAGCTTCTATAGATACTTATCCCCAAACAGCACCTATAGGGACAAAAAGTGAAGGGGAAGAGGCTTATGGTTTAAAGCAACAAAGTTCTAAGATTAAGTTGATTGTAGAATTGGATTATTCAGGAACAAAAGCTACTTATGAATTACCAATTCAATAAAATTAAGAAATAACTGTAAACGCTTACAAAAAAGTATTGTTTTTTCCTCTAGGTGAATTTATAATTATATAGTATGGAGGAAGAAAATTATGGGAAGTACTGTCAAAAAAATTGCATTATTATCTGGTGGAGGTGATTGTCCAGGGTTAAACGCTGTTATCCGTACAATTACTAAAACTGCAATCTCTAAATATGGTTATGAAGTGATTGGATTTGTTTATGGTTATAGAGGTTTATACCATAATAATTATGTAGAACTTACTGAAGAATCGGTAGAAGATATTTATAAAGAAGGAGGAACTATTTTATATAGTTCTAATAAAGATAATTTATTTGATTATTTAGTAGATGATGGGCATGGTGGAAAAGTAAAAAAAGATGTTTCTGATGTGGCTGTTGAAAACTTGAAAAAAGATGGTGTTGATGTTTTAGTTATTTTAGGTGGAGATGGAACGCTTACAAGTGCACGTGATTTTTCAAGAAAAGGTGTCAATGTTATTGGTGTACCTAAAACAATGGATAATGATTTAGCAAGTACAGATGTTACTTATGGATTTATTTCAGCAATGTCTGTAGGTACAGAATTTATTGATCGTTTACAAACAACAGCAAAATCACATCATCGTGTTATTTGTTGTGAATTAATGGGCAGAGATGCTGGATGGATTACTTTATACGCAGGTCTAGCAGGAAATGCCGGTGTATGTTTGATTCCAGAAATTCCATTTACCATTGAAAATATTGCTAAAGCAATTAAGAAACGTGATGAAATGGGATTACCTTATACAGTAGTAGCTGTTGCTGAAGGAGCAAAATATGCTGATGGAACAAAAGTTATTGGTAAAATCGTAGAAGATAGTCCAGATCCAGTACGTTATTCAGGATTAGCTGCTAAAGTAGCTGATGATCTTGAAAAAGTAATTCCAAATCATGAAGTACGTTCTGTCAATCCAGGACATATTATTCGTGGTGGAGATATTACAGCATATGATCGTATTTTATCAATTCGTTATGGTGTGGCTGCAGTTGAACTTATTAATGAAGGTAAGTTTGGTAATGTTGTTACAATCAATGGTGATAAGATGGGATATACTTCATTAGAAGAAGTAATTGGTGCTGCTAAGGTTGGTCAACAAAAACATGTTGATCCAAATGGAGAACTTGTTAAAGCAGCTAAAGCAATTGGCATTTCATTTGGTGATGAATAATAATAGTAAAAAGAAGTTTCTTGATGAAACTTCTTTTTTATTGGACAAATAATCCAATAGAAATCAAGGTTTATATCATGTATAATACTTTTAGTAGTACATAATAATACAGATTAGGAAGTGAGTTGATTGTATGAAGTTAATACCTACAGGAATTGAAAATTTTAAAACGATGATTGATAAAAATGCATATTATGTAGATAAAACAAATCTAATTGCAGATATCTTAAATGAACAAGTTGTTTTGTATACAAGACCTCGAAGATTTGGTAAGACACTTAATATGTCTATGCTGTATTATTTCTTTTCTATCAAAGAAAAAGAAAATGCTTATTTATTCAATGATTTATATATTTCAAAAAATAAGGAAGCTTTAGAACATCAAAACAAGTATCCAACAATTTTCATTTCTTTAAAAGAAATGAAAAATTTAACTTTTGATGCACAAATTTCATCTTTTTCGAGTATCATTTACGAATTATTAGAAAAAAACTTAGAAATATTATCAGCTTCTCAATTAACTGATGCGACAAAGAAAAAACTAAATAGTTTGCATGATGAAACAACATCAATTGAAGATTTAAAATTTTCATTAAGGATTATATCTAATGCCCTATATACTTACTATCATCAAAAAGTCATTATTCTTATTGATGAATATGATGTTCCATTACAATCAGCTTATCAAAATAATTATTATGATGAAATGGTTGATTTTTTAAGAAGTGTCTTTTCTTCAGCGCTTAAAACAAATGATGCTCTAGAAAAAGGAATTATGACAGGATGTCTTAGAATATCTAAAGAAAGTATCTTTACTGGTTTAAACAACTTTAAAACTTATTCATTATTAGATGAAATGAATGAAGAATATTTTGGCTTTAATGAAAATGAAGTCAAACAGTTATTAGAAGATTATCAATTATCATCTTATATGGATGAAGTCAAAGAATGGTATGATGGTTATCTATTTGGAAATATAGAAATCTATAATCCTTGGAGTACACTCATGTATGTTGATAAAAAATCACATTTTTCTTCATATAAACCTACTTCCTTTTGGGCAAATACTAGTGGTAATGATCTTGTAGTCAATTATATCCAAAATGGAAGTGATGAACTTCATGAAGAATTTGAACAATTGATTCAAGGCAAATCCTTAGAAAAATACATCAAGCCAGAACTCACTTATCGAGAAATGGATCATATCAATAATATTTATAGTTTTCTTTTACTTACAGGTTATTTAAGAGTTATTGAAGATTTAGGAGAAAACAAATATAAACTGGTTATACCAAATAAAGAAGTCTATGAAATCTATAAGCAATCTTTTATGAGTTATTTTGAAGATTATACTTTTGTAAGAAAAGAAGATCTCTATCAATGTCTTGTTAGAGAAGATGTTGATCAAGCTAATGAAATATTAGGGGATATCTTATCAAGAAGTATCAGTTACTTTGATAATCAAGAATCTTTCTATCATGGATTTCTAGTAGGACTCTTCAGTGGTAAAAAAATCAAGTTAAATAGAGAAGCCATGCATGGAAGATTTGATTTATGTATTTTACCTAAACAAATCTTTCAAACGGCGCTTATCTTAGAATGCAAACATTCTAAGAGTGTTAAAGAACTTGTAAGTGACGCAAAAGAAGGAGCAAAGCAAATCATTGATAATAAATATGAAGATGAAATTATTAATGATGGTTATTTACATGTAAAAGGATATGGGATATCCTTTTATAAGAAATACTGTTATATTGTTAAAGCAGAAAACAGTTAAATATACATCACTTAGGAATAGCGGCTTTATGAAATAACATGATATTTTTAAAACGAAGCTAATTAGATAACATGAGGTTTTTTCGGCGCTCTAAATAATCGAGTGCTTTAGCGAAATTCGCTCTAAATTATTAGGGGGGATATTGATGTGGAATCAGTATTCCCTCTAAAATATTCAGTGCTTTTTTAAGAGGAAAATTAGGATGATTTCTGGTCCTGGTTTTCCTCCTTTTATTTGTTTTCTATTTTTATTTTATTTTTTGTAGGCTCCTCTAGGATTTCCTATACGTTTTATTCTGTCTGTATGTTCATTCATTGTGTAAGTTTCATAGTTGTTTTGAGAATATAGGATTCTGTTTCTTACACGTTGAAAATTGGACATACCATTTGCATTGGATAAGATCTTCTTTACATAGTTGTTTTTACCTTCACATGGTCCATTAGATATACGTCTGTCATTTATCTATGTAAAAGAGTTGAGTATTTCTTCTTTCCAATGTTCAAGCGTCACCGCAACACTTATACTTTCTTCCACATGTGTATGTTTGAATTAGAACAATTAAATATAGAAATAATCAAACAATACTTGATGAAACTCATTAATAAAGGATTGTCATCAAGTATTGTACAAAGTATTAAGAATGTCTTAAAAGCAATCTATATCACCTATGAAGATCAATATGGTTTAAACCATATTGATTTTTCATTAGTTAAAATAGAACAAGATAAAAAAGAAAATGAATATCTAACAGATAAACAATTTAATCAATTACATCAATACTGTATGAAAGAAAAGAATGATATATGTTTAAGTATCTTACTTGCTATGGATACAGGTATGATGATAGGAGAAATGTGTGCTTTAAAAGTAAGTGATATAGATTTAGATAAACAATTGATTCATATAAGTAAAAGAACACAAAGGATTAAAAATGATGAAGAGGGATCTAAAACTGTTTATGATATTTATGAAGTTGAATGGGCTATTTTAAGAGATATTACAATTCCAAAGGAATTGTTTTTTTATTTACAAGAATATTTAGATTGTGTTGATAAAGATTGCTATTTAACTTCTTGTCAAGATGTAGTGAGTGATTTTACTAAGTTACAAAGAGGTTTAGATCGTATAGGACATATTTTAGGTTTTAAGACGACTTTTAAGGATTTAAGGAATATGTATAAGGAAAGATGTTTAAGAAGTTGTATGGATATACATATTGTTATGGAGTTATTAGGTGTTCAATCTATGAAACTATCTCTTCCATAAAATTATAAAAGTTCTGATGAAGAAAAGAAAAAACAAATAAACAAATTATAGCCAATGGAAAGACCATTGGCTATTTTTGTATTTTAATTTTATGTTAATTATAGAGAATTAAAGATAGTGTGCTTTAATCGATAATATCATTAACTGGGCTATGAAGAGGATGACGAACGTCATTTTCTTTATCATAGCTTATTTTATTTTGGATGTTTGTTTGATAATCTTTTTTGAATAAACAAGAAAAGATCACATTTAAAATATATTCAATTGATGTTTGTGATGCAAAAGGGGCAATCTTGGTAAAAATCTTTTCACGTGATCCAATATTTAAAATATAGTTAGCATAATGAGAAAGACGATTGTCACCAATTGAAGTTAAAATAATGATAGGTGTTTTCTTTTCTTTTAATATTTTTGCTATTTTAATAAGTTCATTGGTTTCACCTGAATAAGAAATAATCATTGCTATTTTGTTTTCATTGGAATTATAAGACATAAAGACTTGCTCTCCAGCGAGCATTTTGAGATTAACGTTTCTTTGTATTCGCATCATTTTATGTTGGAAAGACATAGCTGCAAGTAATGAATTTCCTGTTCCATAAATATCAATATCTTTGTTTTGATCAAGTAGTTCAATTATTTGATGAAGTTGTTCAAAATCAATCAATTGGATGGTTTCCGCGATGACTTCTTGATTTAAACTAGCTAGTTTATAAGCAATCATGGAATCATTATCTTCTTCATTAAAGGGAAAATTAACATCTATACGATCTGTATGAGCTAAATCGAATTGTAATTCAGCAGAATATTTGATTTTAAAATCACCATAGCCTTCTAATCCTAATTTATGGCAAAGTCTTACAATCGTGGCTGGAGAAGTATAGGTTTTTTTAGCAAGTTCTTTAATTGAAAGATTTAAAACTTTTTCTCCCTCGTTTAATATATAATGGGCGATTTCTTTTTCTGAATGGGAGAAATCAAGCTCAAATTCTAGTTGTGTCATTATACTCATTTTATATCACCATTTATAGTATAACATGAAACAAAGTTTCATGAAATGGCTTTTATTTAAATTAAATATGAAACATTATAAAAAGGAAAGTTGAAGATATTTACTTTCGAGATGAGATGATTAAAATGTTATGTGGATATAAAAGAAGGAGAACATTTTATGGAAAGAAAATTACCAAAAGATTTTTATTGGGGTGGATCAGTTTCATCATTCCAAACAGAAGGACATAGAAATGAAGGAGGAAAAGGTTTATGTGTTTATGATGTAAGACCTATGAATCCTGAATTTTCTGATTGGAACGATGCTATTGATGAATATACTCGTTATGATGAAGATATTGCATTAATGAAAGGTATGGGATTCAACTTTTATCGTTTCTCTATTTGTTGGTCTCGTATTATTCCTAATGGAACATTAGATGAACCAGTTAATGAAGAAGGAGTTAAATTCTATAGTGATTTAATTGATAAGTTATTAGCTGCTGGTATCGAACCAATGATTACATTAGTTCATTTTGATATGCCTTATCATTTAGTAAAAGAATATAATGGATTTGCATCTCGTTATGTTGTAGATTGTTTTGAAAGATATGCTAAAGTTTGTATTGAAAGATTTGGAGATCGTGTTAAACATTGGATGTCATTCAATGAACAAAACTTACACAGTATGATGTTACGTGTATCTAATGCTGAAGTTATTCCTGAAGGTGTTAGTTATCCAAAACACTTATATCAAGTAAACCACAATGTTATGATGGCTCACTGTAAAGCTGTTCGTGCTTTAAGACAAATGCAACCAGATGCTAAATTCTGTGGAATGGGTGCTATTACTAATATTTATGCTTATGAAAATAGTCCAGAAAATAATTTCTTTGCTACTAAAGGATATAATTTATTAAATGGTTTCTTAGTTGATACATTTGCTCAAGGTAAATATCCTGATTATTGGAATGCTTATCTTGAAAATAGAGGATGGATGCCTACTTTTGAAGAAGGTGACGAAGAATTATTAAAATATACTGTTGATTATATTGCTTTCTCTTATTATCGTTCAAACACTGTTAAAACAGGTGAATTTGATTATGAAAGACCAGCTCATGAATGTGTAAATGAAAAACAAATTAAAAACCCTCATTGTGAAGCAAATGAATGGGATTGGGAAATCGATCCAGTTGGATTTAGATGGACATTAAATGATTTACATCATAGAACAGGTCTTCCAGTATTCGTTCTTGAAAATGGTATTGGTTGGCGTGAAGATATGAGTCAAGAAGAAGTAGATCAAATGTTAGCTGAAGGTCGTACAATTGAAGATGATTATCGTATTAATTATCATAGAGATCATATCAAAGAAATGGAAAATGCAATCTTTGAAGATGGTGTAGATTGTTTAGGATATATTACTTGGGGACCAATTGATATTCTAGCAAGTATGTGTAACATGGATAAACGTTATGGATTTGTTTATGTAAATAGAACAAATAAAGATTTAAGAGATATGAAACGTATTCCTAAAAAATCATATCAATGGATCAAAAAAGCATTCGAATCAAACGGTGCTGATTTAGACTAATCAACAAAAAGCCTCGATTATACGAGGCTTTTTATAATATGTGGACGACAAATGGACGACATTTTATAATTTTTCTATATATTCGACTAAAGCGGTACGTCTTTTTTCATAAATATGAGCATAAGTACTTCTTAACATATCAATAGAATGGCCTAATCTTTCAGCGACTAAGCTCTCACTAATCATAGGATTAGAAAGAAGATAACTGGCATGACTATGTCTAAACCCGTGAATCGTTATACGTTTTACATTCACGTTCTTTAAATCGTTATTGAAACGATAACGGAATGTTCCTGGCCAAGTTATAGCGATATCTCCAAAAACATAATAATTGTCATTAAATCCATCTAATTTTTTCTTTCTTTCATATCTTTGTTTTAATTCTTCAACAAGTCGATTAGGAAGATCTATTGTCCTGATAGATGTTTTCGTTTTTGGAGAAGTAACTTTTCTTGATGCGGTACTAAATGAACCTCTAACACTTAATTTCTTATGTTCCAAGTCCAAATCGCACCATCTTAACGCACAAAGTTCCCCAATCCTTAATCCAGTTAAAAATAATGTATCATAAGTTTCTTTGTTATCGATATTTTCAACAGTAGCTATAAATTTATTAAATTCATTTACTTCCCAAAAATTTTCAACAGCATTTTCTTCTTTCTTCACTTCATTAGGATCTTTATAAGGTTTAGCATACTTGCAAGGATTATCATCCAATAGTTTATGATTAACAGCGAAAGTTAAAAGGCCTGACATATGTAAATATAAATTATTGGTATATTCTTGACTATAAGGACCACCATTATTGCCAGTCAAAGCTCTTTCTTTGTTCCACTTAGTAATATCAATAGTTTTTATCGTATCAATATACCTATCTCCAAAAAAAGGAATTATATGTAATCGTTCAATCATTTCATACATTCTCAATGTAGAATATTTAATAGCGCTTTTCATTTCTTGATGATAAAGCTCAATTAAAGCATTCATCTTAATTCTTCCTTGGCCACCTTTAATTTTTAATAAAAACGCATCTTCTGCAGCCTTTGCTTCTTTTTTAGTTTTAAAACCTCTTTTCTTATAATCATGTCGCTTTCCTGCTAAATCACGATACTTACCAGTGTAATACCATTTACCGGTCTTTTCATCTTTATGTACAGACATAAAAAACACATCCTTTCTATTTAATTTAGATGTGCTAATATGTTAAAATTAAAAACGTAGAAGCACATCATGGGTTCTTGCTTTTACACTTTTTAGAACTTCCTTATTGCCAGTAAGGGAGTTCTTTTTATTTTGTTATAATTTTCTTCTTTGGAGGTGATATGCATGTCTAAAGAAGAATATATCAAATGCATCACAAGAATATTGATGCAAATTGATGATCTAGAATTGCTAGATGTTATCTATAAAGCAATACATAAACTTTATAGAAAATCTAAATAATTCAATGGGCAGCTATTGCCCATCTTTTCCAAATGCTTTTTCTAAATAATATACAAGAACTTTACGCTCGACTTTATTTAAATTTAAAAAAGCTTTGATAGCTCTAACTTCATTATCTTCTAAATCATAATCTTTTCTCAGTAATTCAATAGAATTGTTATTTTCAATAAAAATATCTCCGTCTCCATCAGTCAACCAATTATAGTTAACTTTAAATTCGTTGCAAATTAACCTAATTGTTGCTTCTGGAGGTGTTCTATCTCCTTTTTCCCAGCCAACAACAGTAGAACCAGCCGAACCTAATCGCTTGCCAAATTCTATTTGTGTCATTTTTAATTCGCTTGTTCTAAGAAATTTAATTCTTTCACGAATAGAGTTGTTATTTTTAATAAAAATATCGCCAATACCATTCGCTAACCAATCGTAGCTAACATTAAATTCATTACAAATTGTTTTGATATTTCTTTTTGTTACTGTACTGCCGCCTTTTTCTAATTTAGCTATTGCAGTACCTCCAACACCGCATACTTCACCTAATTCTAATTGAGTAATTTTAAGAATCTTTTTTCTTAAGTAACGAACTCTTTCGTTTATTGTCATATCCTTTGCATTAATTAGTGTGTCCATTATAGTTTCTCCTGAAATTGTTATTGTTCGTCTTTTCCAATAACTCTTTCTAAATAATTTATGAGAACATCACGTTCATTTTCATCAAGCTTTAAAAATTCTTCAATAAGCCTAACTTCTACATCTCTTAAATTATAATCTCTTTTTAACAATTCAATAGTTGAATTGTCATCTTCAATAAAGATATCTCCATCCCCGTCAATCAACCAATTATAGTTTACATTAAACTCGCTACATATCATTTTAAGAGCAGTTTCACTTGGCTTCATATTACGTTTTTCCCAACCTGTTACAGTTGTACCCGCAATACCGATTTTTTTCCCAAACTCAACTTGCGTTAAATGAAGAATATCTTTTCTTAAATATTTAATTCTCTCATTAAGTGTATTCATTCAGTCTCTCCTTTCAAGAAATATATTATCTCAAAAAAACGTGATTTTCAAGTTTTTTAAATTGATGTTATTGACATAAACGTGAATATAGAGTAAATTATAATTGTAAAACGTGATAATCACGTAAATAAATTAAAAAAACGTGATTAGCTTTCAAAAAAGAAAGGAGGAAATGAAAATGGAAGAGAGAAAAGTGAATTCAAAGAGAAAATCTCTAGATGCTTTATTATCCATTACTAAACAATTAGATGATAAAGAAGTTAGAAGAGTTGCTGACATTTGCCAAGGCATGGTTCTAGCAAAAGCTGCGCTTTCTTCTAATGAAAAGCTCAAAAGAAAGGAGGAGTAGTTATGCCAAGAAGAATTCTTGATACTTCTAAAATTAACAAGACACGTCTAGAACTTATTAACAAAGGCTATCTAACACGTAGTGAAATTGCTAAGTTTGTTCCTTGTGGTTCAGTTAAAGCAAGTCAAATTTACCATGAAATTAGAAGTCAAGTTGAAGCTGAGGGTTTAGAAAATTGTTTCAACGTAATTTTGGTTGGAAGACTATTGGCTTTCATGGGTTTAACGACAAGGGAAGTTAGAGAAGCTGCCAAACGTGAGATTTCTTGAAAAGGAGGTGTAGCCAATGATGGGAGATTCAGCAAAGAAGCAAGAGGCTTTAAATGCTCTAAATGGGATATCGTACAATGATTGGATGGAAATCAGGTTCAAAATTGATAAGTATTTTTCTGATCAATTAAGCAAGTATGAAAAGCAGCTAAAACTTGATTCACAATACACCAATTCTCATTATTAAAAATATTTTTTGTTGGTCATCAAAGAGTCAATTTCTAATCTAAAAGAAGAAAGTTGCTAATTTATTCCATAAAAACAAATCAAAGAGAAGTTGGCTCTTTGATGGCTGACAGGAGGAAAGGAAAAACAAAATGGATGAAATAGAACAAAGAGTTGCACATCTTGAAGCTGAAAATGTGAGACTAAAACAATATATCGTTCAATTAAAAGAAATACTTCTAGATACTTTAAAAGTGCATAAACAACACACCACTTTAATGATTATGTTAGCAATAAATGTCGTTATTTTGTATTTGAAAATATGGTAGAAAAAAATGTTGAAAATCGAAAATGTGAAAGAGTAGACAATGTTGAGGAAAGAACATTGTTAGTTGTAACTGTTTTAAGAGGTAAAGGAACTAAAGAAGATGTATGTAGACTTGTAGAGCTTTACTACGAAAAAGATAGAGAGGGGAACTATCATCTTCTACTTGATAAAGATCCTCGAAAAGAAAAAGAGTAAATTTAATTACTCTTTCTTAGCTTTAGCTTTTTCATCGGATATCGCAATTATACTACTTAATACAAAATCCAAAAAAATATTTAAAAGTGGCAAAAAGAATGAAGGAAGAAAATTAAATGAGCATCAAAATATTTGCTGTAATACTATCAACAATTTCTTTTGTTATTTCAGTGATTAATTTCATTCGTAAATAAAATTTATGAGAAAGGAGAAACAAGATGAACAATGAAAAAAAAGTTCTTGAAGAAAAAATTCAAGAACTCAATGAGCGAATTACAAAATTAGAATTAATAATTTCAATTAATACAAAATCCATAAAAAATAATTCTAATGCGATTATCGCTTTAGCAGTGACAGTAATTCTTCTATCCATAAGGCTAATGTCGGTATGATTTGAATAAAACCTGTAACTAAACCGATTAGAGTTAGGATCATAGCTAATTTTGCTTGTTTTGCTGCAGCAAGTGCTTCTTCTTGGACTAAAGAAATTAATTCAGCTTGTTGTTTAATTATTTCAGACTGCTTATTAACCATATCAGTCATTAACTCTATTTGTTTTTGCTGATTAGGAACAATAGGTACAGGTTTTATATTAGAATAATCTATTTTTCCAAAATTTGATGTCGAATCAGCACGGAGTTTATCAATATTTGGCATATTAAATTTCATTTTTTCATTCTCACTTTCTAATTAGATTTCGATATTGCAGTATCGATAACTTAATTATAAAGAAAGAGAAGAAATATGTAAAAAAACAATTAAGTAATTACTGGCTACTCAGGAATCAATCTCTTCATTTTTTATCGATTCCTTAAATTATAAAAATATATCATTTGCATTTAAATCACAACAAAACAGCAGGTTTTCATTTTAGTTAGAGATTGGTTCCTGGGTGGTCAGTAGTAGAAAGGATAAGTTATGGAATGGATTTTATTATATTTTTCAGTATTAGCAAATGTTTTGCTGATAGTTGTCTGTATTTGTCTTAAAAAAAGTAGAGACTGGTACAAAAAGAGCTGGTATGAACTAGCTAATTATTTATCTAAAAGACCAATGAGGAATGAAAAATGACAGCAAGAGGTTTAGTAACAATTATTGCTGCAAGTTGTTTTGTAGCTGATTGTTTAGCAATTTTGGTTAGAGCTTTTTAAAGGAGGAATGGAAATATGATTCAAATGGTAACGCTTGACAGCAAGAAAGTTGCATTGGAAATAGCCAAACAAAATTACACAATCAAAGATTTTTCAAAGAAATGTGGGGTTCATCGTTCAACTATAAGTGAAATTATCAATAGAGATAATTCTCAATGTAAGTTATTAATCGCTTGTAAGATTGCAAATGCTTTGAATTTAGAAGTTGCAGATCTTACACCAATAGATAAAAAAGGCAGAGTAATTACTGGTAGAACAAGTATTCCCTGGTATGGAGATAAGGAATATGCCGAAAGAAAAATCGCTGAAATGAATTCCCTTTTTGCAGGAACTGGAATAGAAGCAAAGCTTTATACAAGGCAAGTTGGAAATGGCCATTTGCAATGTGAAGAATATATGATTGTCATTTCAAAATAAAAAGGCTGATACGAAAGTATCAGCACAACATATCAACTAAATTATAGCTAATTTAAGGAGGTTTTACAATATGAAGTTATCAAGAAATGGACAAATAGTGCTTTCAGCCTTATTTGTAGCATCGCTTATTTTTGGTGGTGCAGGTTATGCACAATCAAGAGCTACACAAGCTGCTTATGAAGAGCAAAGCAAACAAATGGCACTTTACAAAGAAAAATTAAACGAAGCTCAAAACACCATTCAAGAAAATACATCCATCCAAGCAAAGTACGAATGTGTGCAGGTCGAAAGAGACCAGCTTCAAAAACAGGTCGAAGAATTAAGCAAGTGAAAAGCGCTTGGCCAGTTTACTATCACATTCTACTGGCCCGGTGAAGACCAATACGGAAATTTAACATCTACAGGAGCTATTGCTGAGGAAGGAAAGACGATAGCTGTAGACCCATCAATCATACCCTACGGCTCAACTATCCTAATCAATGGGAATGAGTACGTTGCGCAGGATTGTGGAGGAGCTATCAAAGGCAGAAAGATAGACGTGTTCGTAGAAAGTCCAAAGATGGAAAAACAAGTTACAGAAGTTTATTTGAAAAGGAGAAATTAAATATGAATGAGTTATTAGATGCAATAATCCAAAAATTAAAAGACGAGGGGGGGGGAATTACCCGATATCCATTTGATTGCTATGGAATTAGTAGCAACATCCGAAGATGGAATTGAGTGCAGAGTCCAAGGCAGCCAATTAACAAAAGACCTTCTAGAAGATTTGGAAATCTCTAACGAAGAACTAGATAGAATGCTAAGACCAGCTGCTGTTTGTTTAAAAGAATTTGCTGAAATTTTAATCGAAAGAATGGAGAAAAAAGATGAAGAAAGAAAAGATGAAATATTAGATAAGCTTTTAAAAATATTAAATTAAGAGATAACCATTTGTTGTCTCTTAGCAAATATAGAGACTTCCTTTAACTGCTGCTAGCCATGTTCTTCTCTATATTTGCTAAGAGCTGATAAATAAGCTCTATAGGCTATTATTTGACATTAAGTTTAATTTTAAATTACCTCCAAAAAAATTAATACCGACGAAGAGTTTGTGAAAGATTTGTATGTTTTCAATAATAGCCTATTTTTTTTCACTTGAAAGGAGAAAGAAATATGAAGTGTGTAGATGATGTGGTTGATCGTATCAACGCGTTACAAAAAAGATACACGTATAGGAATGTTTTCAAAGACTATTTAATCATGGTTGCCGGTTGGAATTATGGAGAACACAGATTTGAGGATGGTACTTCATTTGATGATGTAGTAGAGCAATATGGTTATAAAGATTTAGAGGAACTATCTAAATGCGCATTCGCTCTTTATAATACTGGAGCTAGAAATGTCAATTTTCTTTTGGCTGTCAATGACACGTTGAATAATGAGGATCATGATAAAATGCATGATTTTATTATTGAAAAATTCTCATAAAAAAAGAAGCCATCAATTAAATAATTGACGACACCTTTCCAATACTTTTCTCGACACATTGATTATAGCATATGTATTTGAAAATGTGTAGATGTAATCGATAGAAAAGCTGTAGGAAGGGTGTCCTAATCAAGCTTGTAATAGATATTAACATGTCAACGAAAAGAAGACATAGAGAAATAGAATATGATTATGAGAATTTTTATGACACACCAATAGACAGTCTAAAAGATAAATACATAGAAGAGCTGCTAAGAACAAACAAGATAGATCATCATTACACTACAAAAACAATTAAATCAGGAAATCAATTTGAAGTAGAAATATACCCAACATTCAATAAGAAGGATATTGAAAATTATAAACCTCCTAGAAAACCATCGAAAAAAGCTCAAAAGAACTTGAATGAGAAAAATTCTAGAAAGAGGCTCATTAGATTGATCAACGCAAATTTTGATTTGGATGATTGGGCAATCCATTTAACTTACAGTAATGAGAACTTGCCACCGACAGTTGAAGAAGGTGAGAAAGAAGTTCGCAATTATATTAGGAGAATCAACTACCGAAGAAAGAAAGCAGGTCTTCCTAATGCAAAATGGATATATGTAACTGAGTATGATCCTAAAAAGAAAATAAGAATGCATCATCATTTACTGATAGAAAAAGGGATTGATAGAAAGGTTATGAAAAACCTTTGGAAAAACGGAACAAGGACAGAAGTAGAAGAACTTGAACCGGATGAATTTGGATTGACAGGAATTGCCAATTATATCTCTAAAGATCCTAAAGGAAAGAAGCGCTGGAAATCTTCAAAAAACTTGAAACAACCGGTGGAAAGAAAAAGTTACACAGTGTTCTCTAAGAAGAAAATCAGCAAAATGATAAGTGATACTTCATTGATTTCTCAATTTATGAACTCCAACTACAAATCAAAACAGTATCTATCACATGAGGTTAGATACAACAAGACTAACCATATGTACTACATCTACGTACAAATGAGAGTCAAAAACAAAGAGGAAAGGGAAAGGAGGAATATTTGAGAGATATGGCGGAGGAATTCAAAAGGATTAACATCAAGATAACAAAATCTATGATGAACAGTTATTTGGAACAGTTCATCGATGAAGAAATCATGGACGAAAAAACGGAATCGACATACAACAAGTATAAGCTAGTTCTTACAAAGTTCATTGATTTTATCGAAAATGAAGAAGTTACAAAAAAAGACATGATAGCTTACAAGAAAAAAATGCAAGAGAAGTATGCAACTAAAACCATTAACAATTACATTGTCATTATCAATAAGTTTATGAAGTTTATTGAACTGATGGAAGTTGGTGATTTTTCTAAAAAGAAGTTGAAAAAGCATATTTCAGACAATTATTCACTTAAAGCAATCAGAGAGCAGGAAAAAACAAGTCTTGAAAATGTGCTAGAACCGAGTGAATTTAAGAGAATGCTGAAAATGGCCAAGAAAATTGGCCAACAAGACACTTATATGATCATGAAAGTGTTTGGTTACACAGGGATAAGACTGAGTGAATTGAAGTTCTTCACTCTTGAAAACATCCAAGAGAAGAAAGGCTATATAGAGGTCTACAACAAAGGAAAATTGAGACAAGTACCATTAAGAAATGACCTTAGAAGAGAATTATTAAAATATGCTAAGGAAAACAAGATTGAACAAGGCTATTTGTTTCCCGGAGTTAAGGATAAAAACAAGATGTTAGCTAAAAAAACCATCGAAAACAGGATCAAGAAGATTTGTGGACAATGTAGAGGGATTTCATTAGAAAAGGCCCATCCCCATGCTTTTCGGCATATGTTTGGCATTCAGTGGGTACATCAAAACGGCCAAGCCTCTTTATCAGAACTTGCGAAAATAATGGGGCATGGATCTATTCAAACAACAGCTATCTATACGAATACTTCTCAGCAAGAGAAAAAAAGAAAAGTAGAAGCTATCAAATATTAAAATAAAGGAGAAGAAAAAAATGACACTAAAAGATTTGATAATGACATTAGTACCATCAGGAATGCTATTCATACTTAGCAAAGATGAAGAACCATTACAAACAATAAAAGCTATAGATGCAACCGGCATAGAAGAAGAACTATTAAATAAAGAGGTGTTGTCAGTTGCACCAACCTATACGCTAGACGGCAATAAAATATTAGGTTGTCTAATGATAAAAATAAACTTCAAATTCGTTAAAAAAGAGGTTTAAAAAATCAACAAAGTTTTTAATATGAAAAATCTCTCAAAACCGTTGATATATATAGGTTTCAAAAGATTTAGTTAGTTACGTTTAATATAGGGTTAAACGTAATGAAAATATAGGTTTCAGGGGGTGAAAAATCATGGCCAAAAGGTATAAATATGAATCTTTCACATGTATCAATTATGACGATATGATGGAAACATACAATCAAATGTATGCCGAGGATTATCAGCTTATCGGCTATAGATTATTTAAATCTTCTGAATTGTATCAAAAAGCAGTTTTAACATTATATCCAAGAAGAAAAGGAGTGAAGAAAGATGGAAAAGGAGCAAGAAGCGGTTAAAGATAAGAAAAAAATGGATATAGTTTCAGCAAATCCACTTTATAAATATGTAAAAGGTGTATTCACGTTGATTGGCAAAGATGGAAACAGCACATTATTTCTAAATGATGCTGGATTACACTGTAAAACTAATGATATTTGTATCAAGATTCAAGGGTTTATCAACGGAGTATCGGTTTTTGAAGAATTAGAGCAAGAAAAAGAGTATGAGCTTTGCAAATTGCCCGGAAACAGTTACAGATTATCATCTATTGGCTTCAACGAAGAAAAAGAAACAACTTATAGAGCAATTGTTGAATGTACAAATACAAGTGGTGGTTCTATTTGCGGTATCAATCCCGGAGAGTTTGGAGCAACGTCCAAAATCGCCATCTATTCAAGATATTGTTTAAAGGATTCATACGCTAGATCAATCGAAAAATTCGGTCCCTGCGACGTATTTTTAAGTAAAAATAAGCAATATATCATCTTGCACAAGACTGAATATGATAAAAATGCTACTTTTAACTATTATAAGGCTTATTTTACGGTTTCCATGGAAGATATTGAAAGTGAAAAGAAGGCGTATGAGAAATGAGTGTCATAGGTTACAAAGGGTTCGACAGCAAACTAAGAGGAATGGGGATGCAGTTTGAGGTTGGAAAGATTTTTGAAGTTGATGGTGATCCAAAAACTGTTAGAAATGGAATGCATTTTTGTACTGAACCATTCGGCGTGTTTGATTACTATCCAAGGCGTTGTGGCAATCGTTATTGTATTGTAGAAGCTCTTGGTCAAATTTCAACGGATAACAATCTCAATACGAGAGCATCTACAAATAAAATGAGAATTATCGAGGAAATTTCAGAAGATGAAATGGTTAGAATCCAAAAAGAATATAGAGATTCTCTTGATAAAAAAATAAGGAGTGGTATTGATGAATTTCTTAGAGCAGATGCAAAGCAGTAATGATCCAATGATTACAATGATTAAAAATCATCTTTTATCGAGAAGCGATACCAGTGAATTGCTTAAAAAAGAAAATAAGAACATTGAAGATATGATGCTTTTTGTTGGTCACGAACTTTATGTTAAATATTTGAAAGGAAAGAATAATCATCGTATGGCTTGTGTTGCTGGTCCTGATGAAGAACTATATGGAATAGTTATGCATTATCTTGATGAAGATGATATTGATATGAAAAAGATCGAGAATGAGATGTCGAGAATTTCTTTTGTTAATCAGGAACAAAAAAGACCTAATCAGGAAGAAAAAATTCCAAAAAGTGAAGAAAAAGTGAAAAAAATCCTAAAAAATACACATAAAGAATCAAAAACTATCAAAAAAGCCAAGAAAAAAGTAAAAAAATCAACTATCGTCGAAGGACAAATGAGCATTTTTGATTTATGAGAGTTACTAAAAAGCAAATTATAGATGAACTGATAGCAATTCATGAGTATAAAAAGATTGATTATTTAATCAAAGAGGGCAATAAAGAAGCTAAAAGGTGTGACTGGAATATTCAAATAAGATTGAATGATAACACATATTACTGTACTAATTGCGAAACTGAGTATCATGATAAGAAAATCAAAATAGGTGAGCGTAAAAAATGTCCTGTTTGCAAAATAAAGTCAGAAGTCCATAGAAAAACAGCAAATCCGGGATGTTTTGAAGCTCTATTGACACTTACGCACGTAAATAAGAGAAATGAGCTGATCATGAGAACGTTTGAATTCAAAAAAAGATTTAATAAAACATCACGTTCTTTCAGTTATGAAGCCTTTGAAATTTATAGATACAATGTAGATAGAAATATATTCGTAAAAAAGAACGTCAAAGTAAATATGCATTACATCTATTATATTTTTGATTCCGAAGACAAGTGGAGAGTAACACAACGTAGTAGTTCTTGGGCAAAAGATGTAAGGTTAACAGGTAAAATAATCGGTTCCAGCAAGAAAAAGAACATCAGCAAGACCAAATACAAGTATGCTTGTCTTTTAGAAGCTTCAAAAATATGGGATTTGAGACAATATATTGAAGTCTATGAAATGTTTCCTGAAATAGAAATCATATTAAAAATGGGAATGCGTGAGTATTTTAAAGACTTGATGCGATATATGGAAATAAGAGATGTGGAAAATGTAAGAAAGTTTTTAAAAGAAAATAAACGTTATTACAAGATATGGTCTAAAGTGAATCCTAGAAGTGCTGAAATGCAAATGATGGTTGATCTAGATACCTATGATTATAAATTTGCAAAAGATGCTTTAACTGTTAGATATCGAAAAAGACAAAATATCTATGCTAGTGATAGAAAAGTAGTAAATTATTTGAAAAAGCAAAGTCAGGATTTCAGTTTTTGGCTTGATTATGTTGATTTTATTCAAAGATTAGGAATAAGTCTTGATAAAAATAGATTGTTTCCTAAAGATTTAAAAACCGAACATGACAAGATGTCAAAGAATCTTAAAATTTTAAATGATGAAGCATATGAAAATGATATTGTTGAATTTGAAGAAATGTTAAGACCTTATAATTTAGAAAATAAAAGATATTTAATAAGATGTGCAAAGACAATAGATGAATTAAAAGATGAATCTAATCAAATGAATCATTGTGTTAGAAATTACATTCCTAAGATAGCACATCATAAATCAGCAGTTTTCTTTTTAAGGGAACAAAGTGAAAAAGAAAAATCCTTAGTGACAATAGAAATAGATCCCGTTGATAAAGTGTTGCTGCAAGCAAGAAGAAAAGACAATGCAGAACCAACAAGTGAACAGATGTCTTTTATCAATGAATGGTGTACTAGAAGAATGATAGATAATTCAGCGTTAACTTATACAGTTTAGGGGTGAAAATATGGATTTAGAAGCCAAAAAACTAGATGATATGAATCAAGAAGATATAAGCCTATGTGATCAATTAAGAGATGCTTTACTCAGTTGGGGCGAGAACATATACTTGCCCCTCATCAAAGAAAATCAAAGGTTAAGATTTCAAAATAAAAGATTATACCAAAAAAATAAATCTTTGTCTGAAAGATTAGCAAGGCTTGATGGTGAAATTGTATTGAAAGAGTCAAATAAGAAGCAATACGCTTTGTACAACACTAAAACTGACGAGGTTTTATTTGTTGGTGATGTTCAACAATGTTCTAGTTATTTAGGAATAACAACTGACAGTTTTAGGTGGAAACTGACACCCGCTGCTAAGAAAAGACCGCATTCAATAACAATCATTGATGCAGATGAAATAGATAGATTAGAAGAAAAGGAGGAATAAAGAAATGACAGTAAAAGAATTATTAAGTTTTAGAAGAAAGAACGGGCTTTTAGAAAAAGTAACAGTATGGAAAAGCTGTAATGAAAACGCTAATGAATATGAAAAAATAGCAGAATTCAATCCTGGATTTTATGAGGCAGTTTCTAAAGAAATTCTTGATTTAGAAATTGAAAATTATGATATTGATTTTGAAGAAGATTATTGTCCAATACCAACATTATTAATCTTTGTAAATTTCTAAAAAATAGTACTAAAAAAATTCAAGAAGTTTTTAAAAGTAAAAATCTCTCTAATCCATTGCTACATATAGGGTTTGAGAGATTTAAGTGCTTACGTTTAATTCTAGGTTAAACGAAATGAATATATCTAGGTTAAACGTAACATTTTACAAGAAAATGAGGTAAAAAAATGGAAAAGGAAAGATTATTTTCTCTATTAAACAACACTAAAAAACGGGTTAACGTATTTGATTGTGAAAGTACTTTTATTTGTGAAGGCCGAGGCTGGAAACTTGGCCAACATATAGGAAGTGCCTTATATAACTCTGAAATTCTTTTCATAAAAGATGATGGTGAAGAAATCAGTGTTGTTATCAATGTAGAGCTAAAAAAGGGAAAGGAATGAAAAAATATGAAAGTACACAATTTAAAAATCAAACCCCAATATTTTAAAGATGTTGTTAGTGGAATTAAAACATTTGAGGTACGTAAAAATGATCGCAATTTCAAAGTTGGTGACTTGATGGTATTAGAAACATATGATAACGAAAAATTCACCGGGGGTTTCGTGAACACTGAAATCACATATATACTTGATGATCCCAAATATTGCAAAAAAGGTTATGTCATTTTAGGGTTCAAGCTTCATTTGGAGATGGGAGGAATTTTACAATGACAGCGGATGAAAAAATGAACAACCTCGGTCTGGTTAATCGAGGTTCAAAAAAATTTCCAGATTACGGACACAAGGATGATGATAAATATACAGAAGTTGAGTTCCATATTCCTCATTATGTCACTCCGGGCGGAGGAAATAAGCGAATGAAAGAAGTCACTATTTATTTTTATCCCGAAGAAGGAATTGATTTTGATAACTTTATGAATGCAATTAAAAGCAAATTGGAAGAAATGAGGTGGCTGAAATGACAGCAAAAGAAATGTTTAGAAAACTAGGATATAAAAAAATAACAATGGAGTTTATGGGTGATGAACTAAGAAAAATCAAGTATGAAAATATATCGAATAAAGATCGCATTGAATTTTATACGGAAAATCAACATTTTATCGAAATAAATGGTAATGGAATATATGTTGAAGAACTCCAAGCGATCAATCAGCAATGTAAGGAGTTGAAGTGGATACATGAATAGACCGAAAGTTGAAGAATTTGAATTTCTAGAAGAATATACTGAAACATTAGAAATTTATTGTGATCAACTAGAAAATAAATATTCAAAATTGTTAGACGACGTTCACGATTATAGACATGAAGTTCAATCTATGAAAGTGACAGTTAGAAATTTATGTACATATTTTGGCGTTGATAATGAAGAAGAATTAATGAAAATTTATATGCCAGATGGAAAAGGTAAATAAAAATGAAAGAAATGTATAGCATTGTGCAAAGAGAAGTAAATCCACTCACGGCAAAAATAAAGGTTAGAGTTTGTGAAAGCGGCACAAAAGAAGAACTTACTAGAGGTATTAATTATTGCAGGATAAGAAGCCTTTTTAATCAGGAATTAACTTATTATCTTATCAGACAAGAAAACAGCAAAGAAGCTCTTAAAAAACTCAAAAAGAAGAAAATAGAGAAAGACGATTTTTATATTAAGATTGAGTAAAAAATTATGGAAGAAGCTTTAATTATAGTTCTTATAATTTTAATTTATGTAATTGTAGTATTGATAGCAATAATTATCGATTTAAAAGATGAAAGAATGGATTTTGCTTTATATATTAGAACTTTAAAAGAAAGAAATTGCGATTTACAGCAAGAAAATTACAAATTATATAAAGAAAAATACAGAAAGAGGTAAAAATGAGCACATATTATAGAAAAATGCAAACAGTCAAGCATGCTTTGCAATACTATATCACTAGACCAGGAGCAAGTGAAAAGGATCTAGTAAGAGAAAAGAATTTATTAAAGTCAGTTGAAGAAGAAGTAGAAATTTATCAAGAAAGAAATCACATTCCAAAGAAGGAGAACAAGTAAATGAAAAAAGTATTAATCATATTAGCAAGTGTATTTGCTTTAACCGGGTGTTCAAAAGCATCTAGAGTTAATCATAATATTAGAAAAGATGCCAACAACTTTAAAATTACAAGAAAAGTCGTTGCTCTTAATACTAGAACAAATGATCCTTTATTTACCGTTGAGGGAAAGATTTCCCTCGATAGTGATGAAGATGGAGATTTAAACGTAACTATTAAGACTGGAAAAGGAAAATACAAATTATTTTATGCACATCTATCAAATGATGTTACATACACTTGTATTCAAACGGAAGCTAAAAAAGAAAATCCTTATGCTTATGATATTCAATTCTTCCCAGCAAAAGAAGTTGTTGAAAATGGAATTATAGATATCAAATCAAGTGAATGAGAAAGGGTAAAACAATGACAAAGTTTGAATTGGACTTATTGCAAGAGTTAGAAGAGTTAACTAGTGGGCTTGATAATCACTTTGATGAAGTGCCTCTTTTGCTCGGTATGAAAGAAAGAGGATACTTTCAATATGTGCCATACGGCATGACATTGAAAGATGCTATTGTCATGTATAAAAAATTATTATACAAAGAAAAATAGAAAAAAACGTTAAGAAATGTTAAGATTATTTACATAAGGAATAATTAGCAAATCATGAGGAATAGAGATGCAAGAATCAAAGTATCAAGTTATTAATTGGAAACGCTGGAAAGATACAAAAAGGCTTTTAGAAGAAACACGTGATCAACTAAAGGATGATAGAAAAGCAATTACTTATTCTAAAGAAATGCCAGGAACAAATCACATGAGTGTTATTCAAAGATATAATAAAATCTTAGAAAACACTGATATTTACGATGGATATATTCATGCTTACAAGATTGTAATTGAAAGATTGGAAAATTGTATAGCAACCTTGCTTAATCAAGAGCAAAGAAAGGCCATCATCATTTATGCAAATAATCCAGGAAAGGGAGAAAGTGGTATGCGTGAACAAGAAGCTCTAAAGCAAGGCTTCTCAAGAGCAAAATTTTATGAGGTAATAAATCAATCCTTTAATATTTTAGACACTGTTCTAGCCCTTGAATCGGTGCAAAAAACGGATGCTGGACTAATTCAAGACTAAATACTAGAAAAAATGTGTTATATTATTAATGTGGTCAAGCCATAAGAAAGAAAAGCACCCCTTTTCGAAATTCAATAAGAGCAACTTCGGTTGCTTTTTTTCTTTATTTAATATAGCAGGGTAGTAAAAAGGTATAACGCAAGTCTCTTTAGCTTGTATTCCAGGTTCGATTCCTGGTCCTGCAACCACTAAAAAAATAAAGGAGGTGTGTCATATGACAGAAAAGCAAAAGCTGTTCTGTGATGAATATTTAATTGATCTAAATGGCACACGAGCCTACAGAACAGTATATAAGAGCAAAACGGATAGAACAGCTGCAACTAGAGCAAGTAATCTTTTAAAAAAAGAAGATATCGCTGAATACATCAACAAGCGACTTGAAGAAATTCATAATGAAAAGACTGCAGATATTCAAGAAGTCATGGAATATCTCACATCAGTTATGCGTGGAACAAGTGAAGCTAGTACTCTAGCGATGTGCGGTGATGGTATGCAAGAAGTCATAACTAAAAAGCCTGATGAAAGAGAAAGATTGAAAGCTGCTGAACTTTTAGGTAAACGTTTTGGCATGTTTAAAGAAAGTGTAGATATTACTTCTAATGGTCAAACAGTGATTATAGATGATATCGAATAAAGTCAATTTAAAATCAATCATTGGTCCAGCTTTTTATGATGTTCATAAACATATCAAAAATAATGATTTCACCCACTACTGGTTAAAGGGTGGCCGTGGATCATTGAAATCATCGTGTATTGGAACTGAAATTCCTTTAGGTATCATGAGGGATGCAAAAAAAGGATTAATGAGCAATGCAGTTGTAATCAGACGTGTAAAAGATACTTTGAGAGGTTCAGTTTACGAGCAAATCAAATGGGCCATTTATATGTTGAAAGCTGAAAATGATTGGGAAATTCCTGATTCAAAGCTGCAAATGACATATAAGCCAACTGGCCAAGTCATCATATTTAAAGGCGCTGATAACCCTAAAAAGTTGAAATCAACTAAGGTATTTATTGGCTATATTAAATATGTTTGGTATGAAGAATGCGATGAATTTGAAAGTTATGACAAGATAACGAATATCAATCAGTCGTTGCTTCGTGGTGGTCCTGAATATTGTGTCTTTTATTCGTTTAACCCACCTGAATCACAAAGAAGTTGGGTAAATAAAGAAGTTCTAGTTAAAAGAGATGATTCTTTTGTCTCTCATACAACTTATCTTCAAGCACCGAAAAAATGGCTTGGAGAGCAATTTCTTATTGAAGCTGAACACATGAAAAAGACAAAGCCTGAAAAATACAAGCATGATTATTTAGGCGAAGTAACTGGTACAGGTGGAGAAGTATTTACCAATCTTACAATAAGAGAAATTACAAATGAAGAAATCCAAACATTTGATAGATTAAAGAATGGTTTGGACTTTGGTTACGCTGGTGATCCATTAGCATATCTTAAGATGCATTATGACAAGACGAGAAGACGTCTTTTTATTTTTGGGGAAGTATATGGTACACGTTTATCCAATGCAAAAGCAGTTGCGAAAATCAAAAAGCTTAATCCATTGAATAAATTAGTAACGTGTGACAGTGCAGAACCACGTACAATAAATGAATTCAAGTTGCTTGGACTAAAGGTAACTGGAGCAAAGAAAGGACCTGACAGTGTAGAAAACGGGATAAAGTGGATGCAGGATTTAGAAGAAATCATTATTGATCCTATTCGTTGTCCTAACGCTGCAAGAGAATTTAATGATTATGAGATTGAAAAAGATAAAGAGGGAAATCTTAAAGGAGAGTTTCCTGATAAAAATAACCACACGATTGATGCTGCACGATATGGGTGTGAACAAGACATCATCCAATCAAAAGGTCGAGCAGGTAAGAACCGTGCTAGATATGAAAATTAGGAGGTATCCACGTGTTTACGTTCACAATAGATAGTTCAAATTATGATGAAACAAAGTTGAATCTTGTTCAAATTGAAGAGTTGATCAACAAACATCGTAATTTGATTGGAAGAATTAAAAAGAATCAGCGATATTATGAAGCTAATCATGATATTAAAAGAAGACAAAAGAAGTTGAAGACATCAGCAAATAACAGAGTTGTTTGTAATCACGCTAAAGATATCAGTGATACAGCAACTGGTTATTTTATGAACAGTCCAATTTCTTATGCAAGTTATGATAATCAAAATAAAGAAAGCATTGATAAACTAACGGATGCATTTGATAAAGCGGATGTAAATGATGTCGATAGTGACAATGCACACGATATGAGTATTTGTGGTGTCGCTTATGAATATGTGTATATCAAACAAGGTGAAACTGAAATAGCAGTTAGAAATCTTGAACCTGACCATACATTTTTAGTATACGATGATACGATAGAGCAAAATCTTCTTTTTGGTGTTTATTATTATCGATACAAGGATGCAATCACCAGTCAGCAATGTTATCGTGCGACTGTATGTACTAAGAATTACATCACTACAATGATTTTAGAATGTAACAATAGAAATAGGCATAGGTTTATTGATAAACCAGTTAAGCACTTTTTTGGAGATGTTCCAATCATTGAATATCGAAACAATAAGCTTTGTATTGGCGATTTTGAACAGCAAATCTCTTTGATTGATGCTTATAACAAGCTCATGAGCGATAGGGTTAATGATAAAGAGCAATTTGTTGAATCATTGCTTGTTATTTATGGTTCGCTGATGGGTGATGACAATGAAGAAGTCAGTGAAACAATGAAGATTCTAAAAGAAAATGGTCTTCTAGAATTACCTGCAGAAGCAAGAGCTGAATATCTTTCAAGAGTTTTTGATGAAGCAGGGATGGAAGTATTAAGAAAAGCAATCAAAGAAGATATTTATACATTTTCTCATGTTCCTAACTTAACTGATGAAAATTTCGTTGGTAACAGTTCAGGTGTGGCCATGGAATATAAACTTTTAGGACTTCAAATGATTACTGGAGAAAAGGAAAAGTATTACATAAAAGGATTAAAAAGAAGAATTGAATTGTTCTGCAATTATTTAAATATAAAAGCAATCGTAATAGATCCTGGAAATGTAAAAATCACATTTACTCGAAAGCTTCCTAAAAACTTGAATGAGTTAGCTCAAATGATTGCCAATTTAAGTGGAAAGGTATCAAATGAAACATTGATTGAACAACTTCCTTTTATTGAAGATGCTCCAAGTGAAATGGAAAAAGTCAAAAAAGAAAATGAAGAAAGCGTAAAACTTCAACAGCAAATGTTCAAGCAACAAAGTGATGTACCTTTTAATCAAGACGAGGAGAACAAGGATGATGAAACAGGAAATGACACTGATACAAAAAATGATGCTTCAAATGTTAAAGGTAATAAACAAAATTCTAGCATTCCTAATTAAGAAATTAAGATGATATGAAGAATGAGAAATATTGGAAAAAGCGCCAAGAAGAAAAGCTTTCATCTATTTTGGATGATGCACAAGTAGCAAGTGAATATGTTTCAGATATCTACAGTAAGGCTAGTCTTTACACTCAAAGTAAAATCAATGGTATCTTTGAAAAATATAGAGATGGCCATGGTTTATCAAACGCTGATGCAAAAGAAATGCTCGATTCTTTGATAAGCGATAGGGATTATAATCAAATAAAAAGAATACTTGAAAATAATCCAAAGACTAAACAAAGAAAAGAACTTTTAAAGAAGTTGGATACACCACCTTATCAATATAGAATCAAACGACTTGAAAATATGCAAAGTCAGTTGGATAAATTGATGAATGAAGTATATAAAGTTGAAAAAGATGTAAGCACTGATTGTTATATCAACAGTGCTTTTAATGCTTATTATAGAAATGTATATAATCTTCAAAAAGGCATGAAAGTTGCTTATCAGTTCGATATGTTGGATCCTGAACTGATAGACAGCATGTTAAAGTCAAGATGGAGTGGTAAGAATTATTCCAATAGGATTTGGGATAATACGAACGCACTGGCCGAATCTTTAAAAGATGAAATGCTGATGGGCGTTTTAACAAACAAGACTGAAAAAGAAATGGCCGACACGATTATGAATAAGTTTACTGTTGGTGCTTATCAAGCAAGACGACTTATTCAAACTGAAAGTGCAGCAATGACAGCATTTGCTGATCAACAAGCTTTTAAGGATGCTGGCATTGAAAAAGAAATGTTTATTGCAGTACATGACAGTAGAACATCCCAAATTTGTCAGCATCGTGATAGAAGTATCGTAGAAATAGCAAAAGCTAAAGTAGGTGTCAATGTTCCACCTCTTCATCCAAATTGTCGTTCACACATGATTCCTTATATTGAGGGCGTTACTGATGCTATGAAGAAAAGACAACGCAATCCCGTTACTAATAAAGATGAAGTTGTGGATGTTAGTGAAAATTATGATCAATGGTTGAAAAGACAACAAGAAGAACATGGTGTTGATACTGTTAATTCTTTCATGGAAAAAACAAAGAATGCATCTAGCGATAGAAAGCAGTATAATAAATACATTGATGTTTTAGGTAAAGAAAATATGCCAACTTCACTATCTAAATTTCAAGATATGAAGTATAATGATGTTGAGAAATTCAATGATTTAAAATTGCATTTTAAAGATAGTAAGTTGCAAAAGGGAATCACTGAATCTTACAATTTGACTTTACGAGAAGGTCAACAAGGGAAACACATTTTAGGACATAATAATTATCTTGAAGGAAGAAGTTATATAGTTGATGCATCAATGAAAGATATACAAGAATGCATAAAAAAACATGCTGGAAATGGTACAATAAATCGATATAGAAATGGAGACTGGGATAACACAGAGTCTATAGTTGATAATTCAATTGTTGGATATGTATTAAGTATTGACAAGACATGGATAGCAACAAATAAGTTTAAAATACATTATAGTAAAGAGAAAGGTACACATATGGTACCGACACTAAAAGGAGTAAAGAAAAATGACTGAAAGAGAATTGTTTGATTGTTTAGGAAAAAATGTAAAAATCATTTTTAAAGATGGTCAAATTTTAGAAGGATTTTGTGAAGGGTTTGATACTGAAAATGATAATGCTCCTAGAAAGGCATCAATTGATATTAGACAGAAAAATAGTTCACATTGTGTTGTGGCATTTGCTGATGAAATTGAAAAAATAGAATTAACCGACAACTAGTCGGTTTTTATTTTGCCTAAAAAGAAAGGATTAAGAGAAATGTTAAAAGCGTTATTAATTATATTTGTAATAGCAAAAATTCTAGGATTGATTACCTGGCCATGGTGGATTGTGTTATGTCCATTGATTATAGCGGTGTTAAGTCCTATTATAGTTTATTTATTTTGTTATATTTTAAGCAAGAAATAGAAACTTGCTTTTCTTTTATTCGTAAAAAGGAGGGCTTTATGTCACAAGGATTAAGACCTCACTTTCATCAAGAATACATTGGTAGAAGTGAACAGTACTACAATAAAAAGAAACATCTTTTAATAAAAAAAGAGCAAAAGATATGTATGATATGTGGCCGAGAGAGATACGTAATTACTAAATGTTATGTACCGCCGCCAAATAGAAAAGAAAATTCAAACGGGTAACTGAAAGGTTGCTTTTTATTTTACTAAAAAGGAGGCATATTATGGCAAAGTTAAGAGTTATTCATAACATGGTTGATACTAGATGTGGAATCACAAGAAGAACTGGAGAAGTTTTTGAAGTGAACGATGAAGAACGTATCAAAGAGTTATTAGATGCAAAAGTAGTAGAAGAAGTAAAAGAAAAAATTAAACCTGATAAATAGGCAATTACTGATTGTCTTTTTATATGTCCAAAAACTTATGACACTAAAAGATGGGATGGTCTTACGGACCTTAACTGGAGGATTTTATGAAAGAAAAATTTTTATTTCCTTTAAACATTCAATTATTTGCTGATGATGGTTCCGGAAATGATTCAGGAAATGATAATGATCAAGGAAACGATGGCCAAGGTAATGACGGCCAAGGAAATGATGGTCAAACTGGCCAAGAAACGAAGACTTTTACTCAAGAGGAACTAGATAGAATCGTTCAAGGAAGAATTGCGAAAGAACGTAAATCTTGGGAAAAGCAATTGGAAGAACAGCAAACAGAAGCTCAAAAACTAGAAAAAATGAGTGAAAAAGAAAAGAAAAAGTATCAGGAAGAAAAAAGAATCAAGGATTTAGATGATAGAGAAGCAGCAATTACACGTAGAGAATTGACTGCACAAGCAAAAGTACAATTGGCCGACAAAGGAATTCCAACTGAACTTGCTGAGATCCTTATTTTAACTGATGCCGATTCTTGTAAAAAAAGTATCGAAACAGTAGAAAAAGCTTTTCAAACAGCTGTGCAAAGAGCAGTGGAAGAAAGAATAAAAGGTAGAGAACCTATGAAAAAAGCTAAAGATGCTAAATTAACTGATGAGGAATTAGTTTATCAAAAAATGATGGGAAAATAGGAGGTAATAAAATATGGCAATTAACACATTAGCAACAGCTACGTTATTTCAAGAAACATTAGATAAAGTAGCTATGCACGAAGCATTAACAGGATGGATGGAAGCAAATGCAGGAGATGTAATCTATAATGGTGGTGCTGAAATTAAAATTCCTAAAATGTCTTTACAAGGATTAGGAGATTATGACAGAGATAATGGATATACACAAGGCTCTGTAACATTAGAATATGAAACAAGAAAAATGACACAAGATCGTGGACGTAAGTTTTCATTGGATGCAGTAGATGTTGATGAAACTAATTTTGTCGCAACTGCTTCAACCGTTATGGGAGAATTCCAAAGAGTTCATGTTGTTCCTGAAATCGATGCATATCGATTATCAAAAATTGCAACAGATGTTATTACAGCTAACAAAACAGAAATGATTGAATATGGATATACTCCTGCAGAATCAACTATTTTAAGAAAAATGAAAACTGGTATTAAAAAAATCAGAGATGCAGGATATAACGGTGATTTAATCATCCATGCAACTGGAGATGTTATGTTAGAACTAGAAATGTTCTTATCAACAAAAATGCAAACAGCAACAATTTCAATCGGTGGAATTGATTTAACAGTTCCAGCAATTGATAAATGTGCAATCATCGAAACACCTCAAAATCGTATGTATACTTCTATCAAAATGAACGATGGAAAAACATCTGGTCAAGAAGTAGGTGGATACGCAAAAGGTACAACTGCAAAAGATATCAACTTTATGATTATTCCTAAACCAGGTGCGATTGCGGTTTCTAAACAAGACAAAATGCGTATCTTTGATCCTAATACAAACCAAAAAGCTGATGCATGGGCAATGGATTATAGACGTTTCCATGATGTTTGGACAAAAGACAATACATTACCATTAATTTATTTAAATATTAAAGATGCTGCGTAATAGGAGGTCTTTTTGATGAAAACTATTATCAATAGCAATGTTGAAAGAATTATCGAAGATGAAATGTTAGCAAAATATGAAGCCTTAGGCTACAAAGAAATTTCATCTTCAAAAGCAAATGATAACGCTCCTGAAAATAAGCCGTTATCTAAAATGAAAGTTGATGAATTAAAAGCATTAGCAACAGAATTAGGAATTGAAAATACAGACTCGCTTACAAGAGATGAATTGATTGCAGTAATCAAAGAAAAGAAAAATGGATAAATTAAAAGAGCAGTTTAAAAAACTAACAGGAGAAACTGATGAAGAATTGGTTTCTTCTTTTCTTTTAAAATCTCAAAATACTGTATTATCAAAAACCAATCGAAGTGAGTTGATTGATGATCTCAATGATTATGTTTTGAAATTGGCCATTGCACTTTACAATCGTCAAGGAAACGAGGGGCTTGCATCTTATAGCGAGGGTGGAGAGAGTGAAAGTTATCAAAGTGAAGATGAAATTCTTTCAGGTATTTCCAATTATCGCTTATCAGCTATGGCAAGGAGATTGAAAGATGAAAAAAAGAAGTCTCAAGAAGTTTCAAATTAAAACTTACAGTGCTGTAAAAGATGATGAGGGCAATGTCATTGAAACCTATAGTGATGAAGCAAATGAAGATGTAGCTCTTATATGGCCAGCATCTTCAAAACTTCAAACTGAACTATATGGTATGCGTGTAAATGGTATCTTGAATATGCATTATTATGGTTCTCTAGCAATTAAAGAGCATGACATGATTAATTATGAGGGTATCAGCTATAAAGTCATCAGCATTCAAAATTTCAAGCGATTTAAAGCAATTGAGATTGAAAGAGTATGACAAGCACTGATTTTAGCAATCTCATAAGAAAACTTTCAGCATTAGACAATCAAGCATGTCAGGAGGTTGCAGTTACAGCTGTTAAACAAGCAGGTGTGATGGTTCAATCTCAAGCAAGACTGCTGATATCTAGCGATACTGGAGCATTGGCCCGTTCAGTCAAGGTAAAAAATGAAGTCAAGGAAAACAAGGCAACAGCCACTGTTTACACTAATTCAGCTTATGCACCTTACTATGAATTTGGAACTGGTCCTAATGGAGAAGCCAATCATCAAGGTATTTCTCCTCAAGTATCACCCAAATATAAACAAACAGGTTGGATGATACCTGCAGATGCAATGACAGTTGATAAAGCTGAAATGTATGGTTTCAAGGTTGCTTATAAAGATGGTGAAGTCATTGGCTACTATACCAAAGGTCAAATGGCAAGGCCTTTTATGTATCCAGCGCTGCATGATCAGGAAGATACCATTAATAAAAATACTGAAAAGCTATTTAAAAATAAAATAAGGGAGCTATGTAAAAAATGATTAATGTTAAAGATATCGTTTATAAAGGATTGTCTCAAATTGTTGAAAATGTAAGTGATGCTTATCCACAAAACTGGAGCAAAACACCTGCGATTCAATTTGTTGAGGAAGAAAATAAGCCGTATGAATTTACGGATGATAAGGAACAGCTTTCTTTTGTTCGCTTTAGAATTGACATATGGGATATGAAAAGCACTTCACAAACAGCATGTGATGTAGATGATGTCATGTCGTCTCTAGGGTTTTTAAGAACGACATGTGCGGATGTTCCTGACCCAAGTGGGTTAAAACATAAACAAATGAGATATGAGGCAATCATTGATTGCAAAAAACAATTTATTTATCACACAAAATAAAGGAGGAGTAGAAAATGTTAGCAAATGGAGCAACATTAGAATATAAGAGTAAGTCAGTAACAAGCTTTGCTAAATTAAAAGGCTTGAAAGAAATTCCTGAAATTGGAGTGGATCCTGAAAAAGTAGATAATACTGATTTGGAAGCCTCTCAAAAAGTGTATGAAATGGGAATTGGAGACCCAGGAGACATCACTTACAAATTCAAATATGAAAATACTGAAACTGACAGTCCATATCGTATTTTAAGAGCATATGAAGCATCAGGAGAAACTTTATCTTTCAAAGAAACATTGAAAGATGGAACAACTACTGAATTCGATGGCCAAATTTCTCTTAAGAGAACTGGTGGCGGTGTCAATGGTGTTATTGAATTTGATTTAAATATTGCATTAGCAAGTGCATTTAAAATTACTGATCCAAAAATTGTTTAGGAGGCTGAAAAATGGGAGTATTAAGTGGAGAAACCGAAGAAGTTCAAGCAGAAGTCGTTGAGGCACCAAAAAGAAAACCTTTTACCATTTGGGAAGTTGATGGTAAAGAATACAGATTAAAACTCACTACTTCTGAAATTGTCAGCTTAGAATCAAAATTAAGAGTTAACCTATTAACGATTATTTCTAGTGCTGATGATGGTTCATTGCCACCATTGAAAGTAATGTTATTGATTACACATGGTGCAATGAAAAAGTTCCAACATGGAATCAAAGAAGATGATGTCATCGAATTATTTGATAAATATTGTGAAGAGGGCGGAACTCAAATGACATTCATGACGGATGTGTTCTTGCCAATTTATCAGGTAAGTGGTTTTTTCTCCCAAGCTCAAGCGGAAACGATGGACAAGAGACTAGTGGAAGCGAAAGAGCAAATGTAGAAAACATAGAATTTGAATATGTATCTGATTTAATAAATGAACTATATCCAGTCGCTTTAGATTGTGATATCAGTTCATTTTTATTTTGGGAATCTTCGGTACTTGAAATCACTGACTATATCGAATCGTATCGAAGAAAAGAAAAGAGAAAACAAAAGCAAATAGCAATCGACAATCATATTCTTGCTGATCAACTGCTTAAAGGAATATCAGTTATTTTCAGTGAAGAAAATAAAGCTATTGAAATCAATGAATTATGGGATTATTACCCTGGATTATTTGAAGAAGAAAAGAAACAGCATCTTATTGAACAAGAAGAAAATGAATTTGAGAACTTTAAGGCAAGAAGAATGAAATTTGCGAATGCTTACAATAAAAAATTTAAAGGAGATGATTAAAAAGACACTAGAAGAATTAAAAGTTATCATCTCAGCTGAAACAAGCAAATTCAAGAATGCATTGAAAGATGCGACGAATGAAGCAAAAACATCAGCTAACAGTATTGAAAGCTCTACTGGTCGAATCAGCAGAGCAGTAAGTGGAATTAAATCTATGGTAGCAAAGGTTGCTGCAGGTTTTGGTTTGTACAAATTAGGAAAAGAAGCGATTGAGGTTGCTTCCAATATTACTGAGGTACAGAACGTAGTAGATACAGCCTTTGGAGATATGTCATGGAAAGCCGAGAGGTTTGCACAAAATTCCATTCAACAATTTGGTATGAGTGAACTCTCAGCCAAAAAGACAGCATCTACATACATGGCCATGGCATCAGGTATGGGACTAGGTGCTGACAAAGCGAGTGATATGGCTATTTCTTTGGCTGGACTTTCAGGGGATGTTGCATCGTTCTACAACATTTCACAAGAGTTAGCGGATATCAAATTGAAATCAGTATTTACTGGTGAAACTGAAACCTTAAAAGATTTAGGAATCGTTATGACACAAACTAACTTGCAATCTTACGCATTGAGCCAAGGAATCAGCAAGAATGTAAGTGACATGTCACAAGCTGAATTGACAACTTTAAGATACAACTTTGTATTGAATCAATTATCAATGGCTCAAGGAGACTTTGCGAAAACAAGTGGAACATGGGCTAACCAAGTGCGTATCTTGCAAGAACAGTTCAAACAGTTATTAGGAATCATTGGTAATGGATTGATTGCTGTATTGACACCAGTCATTCAAGTTATAAATATGATTATTGGAAAACTCATTACACTAGCAAATGTAATTGCAGGTGTTTTTGGCAAATTATTTGGTAAAAAGAGTGGAGCAAAACAAGCAAGTGCTGGATTTACTGCTGCAGGTGATTCAGCTAAAAAAGCTACAGCTTCAACTGGTGGCTTAAATAAGTCATTGAAAGGTACTGAGGGTCAAGCTAAGAAAACAGCAAAGGCCTTAGGCTCATTGGCATCATTTGATGAAATCAATACAATCAGCGCAAGTGATTCATCAGGTTCAGGTGGTTCAGGCAGTGGAGCAGGTGGAGGCGTTGGTGGTGGAGGCTATGATATAGATCCAATCGATTGGGACAGTGCTTTTGGAGAACCCAATACAAGTGGTGTTGATAAAGCAGTCGACCATGTATTGAAGAAAATTAATTCTATCAAGGAATGGCTCGTACAAAACAAGCCAATCATTCTTTCATTGATTGCAGGTATCGTTGCTGGATTCCTTACTTTTGAAGTGATCAAGAATTGGGGTACGATTATTGCTGCAGTCACTTATCCATTTCAATTATTAAGTCTTGTAGTTTCTACATTCTTATCAGGAATGGCTGAGGGCGGTGGAATATTAGGTGGATTTCAGGCAGTCTTGGGTGTTACAGCAGGAACTGCAGCATACTTTGCAACAATTGTAGCAGCGATTACTGCCGCATTGGTTTATTTATATCAAACGAGTGATAGCTTTAGACAGTTAGTAAATGATTCAATAGGAGAACTTGTAGGAATTTTAAATAATTTCTATAAGAATATTCTTGTTCCTATTTTTGATTTCTTATTAGATTTGTTTAATACAATTATCGTTCCTTTAGCAACCTTTATAGCAAAAGTCTTTGTAAAGGCAGTAGAAGCAGTCTTTACTATAGCTCTTTCATTATGGAAAAACGTTTTGGCACCACTAGCTAACTTCTTAGTAAGTGTGCTTTCAGTAGTATTACAAGGTGTCTTGGAAGTATGGAATACATGGAAACCGGGCATTGAAGCAATTGGAAAAGCAATCAATTGGGTATGGGACAATGTTCTTTCTCCATTGGTTGACTTTATTCTTGGGTCATTCAGCGATACATTCAAATCATGGGGCGATTTGATCAACAAATTGATTCCTGATGTTATTGAAATCTTCCAAGGATTGACTGATTTTTTTGTTGGAGTATTTACTGGCGATGAAAAGCGTTGTTGGGAAGGAATTAGAAAAATATTTGAAGGATTCTCAAGCTTTCTTAAAAATATCTTTGCAACTGACTGGACACAATCATTTGGTTTATTAGGTGTTCCTCTTAATGCATTCTGTTCAACGGTTACAACTATTTGGAACACGATAAAAGGTGTCCTAAATGGAATTATCACGTTTATTAGAGGTGTATTTACTGGAAACTGGAGACAAGCATGGGAAGGTGTTAAACAAATCTTTTCAAGCATCGTCAGTGGATTAGCAAATATTTTTAAGGCACCAATCAATGCAATTATCAGTGGAATCAACAGTTTCATTGGTGGATTAAATAAAATTAAAATTCCTAATTGGGTTCCAGGTGTTGGTGGAAAAGGATTTAATATTTCAAAAATTCCAAAATTGGCTGAAGGTGCAGTTGTTTCAAAAGCAACACCTGCAATCTTTGGGGAGGCAGGAACCGAAGCAGTTATCCCTCTACAAAGAAATACAAAGGGTCTAGATTTAATCGCTCAAAAGATTTCTGAAAGATTACCACAAGGAAATAATAATGGCAATGGGGCTACTTATGTTATCAATTTAGTTTTAGAAAATGGTAAGGTTTTAACTAGAATGGTGATTGATAATATCAAAGAATATGAAGCTCAAACTGGTAAGCCAGTATTCGATTATTAATTAGGAGGTGTAGAATATGGCCGATGAAGCTAAAATAAAAGTGAATGGTGTATTATTACCTACGCCTTCTGATATCAGTGTTGAAATCCAAGATTTGGATGGTGATAGCATTAGACCTATCGCTACAGGAGTTTTAAGGCGTAACAGAATAAGGTCAAATATGTTGAAAGTGACATTGACATGGAATCTAAAGACATTTGTAGATGTCATGAGCATTCTAAATGCAGTTACTCCTGCAGAGTTCAATGCGGAGCTGTATATTCCTGATCATGGAATACGTGGCACCAAAAAAATGTATGCTGGAAATAAGAAATTTAATTATGTAAGGACAAAGGTTGGGCTCAAAGCACAATCTTTTTCTTTTGCTTTGATTGAGGTGTAGAAAATGCTTATTAAATATGGAGATTTGGATGTAACCCATCGTTTATTGGAATATAAAGTATCTGTTGCCTTTGCAAAGGGATATCTTATCGGGAATGTTCCTACAATGCAGTTGAATCTTAAATTCGATAACTACGATGGCATCCTTGATGATTTGGATATAACCAAGTATTGGGAAGTACAAGAAAATGAAAATTGTGAAGTAAGATATTTTAAGGTTTACGACCAACCCGAAAAATATACAAAGTCATTAAGTTTAAAATTATATGATAACAATTATGAATTGGATGCTCCATATACAACTCAATTATCTTATCCAGTAACGGTTAAAGACCAGTTAGATGAAATAGAAACGCTGACTGGTCTTTCTATTATAAGGACCAATATTCCTGCGTATATCTTAGAAAAAGAAGTTTCCTGGTACGATAACACCATTGTTATTAGAAACTACTTAGGATGGATTGCTGAGCTTTTTGGAGCAAATGTATTTGCAAGTGGTAAAGGTTCACTTGAATTTGTTCAAGTGACTAAGAATGTGTTTGCTAAAACTGATACGTTAACAAACTATGAAAAAAATGAATTGTACTGCGTGTCTAGAATTTACTATGAAAATGGCTTAAACCCTTTAGAAAAAGGGGATACAGCGGGTAATACCATATTTCTAGATTCTAATAATTTATACTTAACAGATGAACAAAATTTGATTGATAAACTATATGATCAATTAAATGGATTAACATTTTATTCAACAAAAAGCATATCAATGATTTCAATAGATAACTTGTTACCAGGATGTTTAGTAAATTATAATGATGAATTCAATTTTATGGTTACTGATTTGTCTATCACATATAAAGGTGGAGAATTTTCTATAAGTGAAGTTGATGGAAATACTCCAACAAAAAACGAAGAACGTGTTATTAAAAAAATTACCAATTCAACAAGAATTAGAAAATTACAGATAACTCAAGATCAAGAAAAATTAAAATTAGATATCGTTGCTAAAGAGCAGGAAAATCTAAATACTAAAATGGGTGAATTGTCATTATCAAATGAAGAAATCAAAACAAAGATTAATGAAATAGAATCCAAAATAGATGATTTGGATGTTTCATTGATTACTGTTAATCTTGTACCTAGTGCAACTATACTTAATAGTTATAATCAAAGTATTAAAATTGCATGTCATGTTATGAATTCTAATGAAGATGTTACTGAAAATTATAATGATCTAAGTTTTCAATGGTATTTAAATGATAAAAAATACAAAACAGGTAAATTTATCACATTAACTCCTGATGATATTAATATGTCAGTTAATGTCAAGTGTGTATTTACATTGGATAATATTCAATTTGATACAGGATATACAACAATTGTTGATGAGAGCGATACAGTTCATTTAGGGAACAGCTATTTAGATGTTACAAATACAACATTAACTCAAAAATTAAATGACAACGGAACTTACATGCCTGATTGGACCATTACACCAGCAATCATTACACCTTGTATTATGGACGGTAATGTAATTATAGAATTAAGTAATTGTACGATTGGTTATAAAAAAATAATCAATAGTAAGGAAGTCAACATAGACAGTAGTTATGAGATCGTAAAAGATGGTATTTTATCAGTTAATAAAAATATCATGACCAACAAAACACCTAATGTGACTTATATATGTGACGTATCATATAGAAGTACCTCAATTAGAATGTATGTAGCTTTTTCGTTGGCTGAACAAGGTGTAGGAATTAGAAATATCACAACCTATTATTTAGCATCAAGTAAAAGTAAAGATATAAGAGTAGACAGTGAGGGATGGACAACATCTATCCAAACTATAAATGCAAATAATAAATATCTATGGACATATTCAGTTACAAATTATACAGATGGTTCATCAAGAACAAGTGAACCACTTATAATGGGAACTTATGGTGATGATGCAATAACTCTATATATTGAATCTTCAAATGGAAATACATTCAAAAATAGTGATATTGCAACTATATTGACAGTTCATATTTATGTCGGTGCTGAAAGAATTGAAAGTGCTGAACAGCTGGAAAAAAGATTTGGCAAAAATGCATATCTTCAATGGAGTGTAAAAAAGCTTGGAGAAAAAGAGTTCTCACCTATAGATATTGAAGATACAAGAATAAATGATAAAGGATTTATATTTACTATAAGTCCAAGAGATATAAATAAGAAAGCAGTTTTCAACTGTGAATTAAATTTGGAGGAATAAAAGAATATGGCAATCAAAGCAAGTAATCAAGTAGATTTATTAGATATGACGGATGGGTATACCGTTGTATTGACAAATGATAACTATACATTTTTAGGAACTACTACTGCTGTTAATGGAACTCAAACAACAAGCACACAAGTAATGGCTTTGCAAGGTTCTGAAACAGTACCTGCTAAAATAGGTACAATTACATGCCCAACAGGTATTAGTGCAGTTAGTGATGGAAAGACCCCAATGCCTACTATCACAATCACTGCAACCAGTGCATTAACAAAAACAGGTAGTTTCACTATACCAGTAACTGTTAATGAGGGAACGGTAAATGAAGTAACTATTAACAAAGTATTTTCTTATTCTATTGCTTTTAAAGGAAATCAAGGAATTCAAGGTACAAGTGTTAAAATCTCATCCAAATCAATCCAATATGTCGGTTCGTCAAGTGGTACCACTACACCAACTAGTGGATGGCAAGATACTATTCCAACCGTAGCTCAAGGTTCTTATTTATGGACAAAAACAACAGTAACTTATAGTGATGGTACTTCTACAGTATCTTATTCAGTCGCTAGACAAGGCGCTAATGGTTCATCACCTACAGTATCTAAAACAGTTACTGAATACGTTCAATCAACAAGTGGAACTACTACACCTACAAGTGGGTGGTCTACAACTCCACCAACAGCAACTGCTGGGCAATATATTTGGACAAGAGTAACAGTGACTTATAGTGATGGTAAGACAGCTGTTAGCTATACTGTATCTAAAAATGGTGCTAACGGGGCAAAAGGTGATAAAGGAGATAAAGGGGAAACAGGTGCTAAAGGTGATGATGCAATCTATATGAATATTACTTCGTCTAATGGAAATGTATTTAAAAATACAGCAATTGCTACTACTTTAACTGCACATGTTTATAAAGGCGCTACAGAATTAACTGGCGCTGCTATTACAGCTTTAGGAACTATCAAATGGTATAAAGATGGTGGAACAACTTCTATTGCAACTGGTCAAACATTTACTGTCAGTGCAGGTGATGTAACAAATAAAGCAACTTATACTGCTCAATTAGAGGGATAATATATGGCAGTTAAATCTAGTGCAATTCTGACTTTGATTAGAATTGATGATGGAGAAGATGCAAGCATTAGAAGTGCAACTGCACCTAGTGATACTACAAAGTTGTGGTTTGATACAACTACACAAACTTTAAAGAGATATGACAGTTCAAGTGGTACTTGGGAAATTGTTAATGATTATGCTGATGATATGAACAATATGAGACAAGAAATATCTGTTGAATATAATTCAGCGATAACTCAATTAAAAAACTCATTAACATCATTAGTAGAAGAACTGCAAACAACAACTACTAATAATACAACATCTATCAATAGTCTTAGTTCTCAAATTATTCAAAATGCCAGTTCAATTCAGTTGGTTACGAATAACGTTAATTCTATTACTGATAAATTAACGGGAGTGGCTACAAAAGAAGAAATTTCTCAATGGGCTAAGTTTGAAGAAGGAATATTGAAATTAGGATCTAGCAATAGTCCTTTTGATGTAAGACTGTCCAATACGGAACTTGGCTTTTACGAAAATGATAAAAGAATTGCTTATCTTTCAAACCAACAATTGAACATATCACAAGCAGTTGTAATGAAACAAATCAATCTAGGTACTTTTCAAATTATCTATGATGAAGATTTAGGCTTGTTAATTTTGTAGGAGGGTAATATATGGCAACATTTGGAACCACTAATAAATATATAAACTATAGTGTCAATTCGCAGGAACTGTCATATGACATCAATTCTAACACATCAGTTGTTCGTGTTTGGATTGATGTATGGCGTACAAATACAGGATATACGACATATGGTAATGGTACAGTATATGCTCGTATAAATGGAACAGTATATAGTGTTGGAATAGGTACTGGCCAAAAAATTACTTCCAGTGCAATTCGTTTAGGAACTTGGGATGTAACTGTAGGACATAATAGTGATGGTTCAAAGTCGATTGGTGTAAGTGGTTGGATTAGTCATGATAGATTCAGTTCAAGTGAAAATGGATATACACATACATTAACCACTATTCCTCGACAAGCCAATATAACCGATTCACCAACAGCCTTCAAAGATACTGATAACCCTTGGTTCAAATACAGTAATCCAGGTAACTTCAATATGGAATGTTGGTTGGAACCAAATCCTAATGGAGAACATTACGCTAAAAGGACATTAAGTGGTACGAGTGGTACGTTTACATGGGAACTTACTAATGATGAAAGAAAACAGTTAAGAGAAGCATGTAAGGGCAAAACATGCACTATTCGTATAGGATTATATTCAAATGACTGTTCCTGGGCAAGTTATCACGACAGAACATATCAGATGACAAATGCTGAACCAACTATAAATAGTGTTGTAACAAGTATTATTGATCCCTTTGGAAGTCTATGTTTACAAAATAGATCCAATATTAAATTTACTATTTCAGCAACAGCTAAATATGGAGCAACAATTACCAATTATGCGGTTAGTGGCAATAACTTTAGCTATGCAGGAAGTAAAAATACGTGTCAAACTTCAAATATCAGGGATAGTGGAAGCTTAAAATATACAGTCACAGTTACTGACAGTAGAGGGTTTACAGCTTCTACAACAAAAACAATCAATGTTACTGGGTATTCCTATCCAACTATTTCTATGGAGGCATTCAGAAGTAATTCAAGTGGTACAAAGGATGTATCCGGTGGCACATATATTTGTGTCAAACCAGTATTTACGTATTCAGCAATAACTGGTAATTCAATAGCAAGCAAAGCTATTAAAATAAATAACATTTCTAAAAGTACAAGCTTTTCAAGTGAAGGAAATTATGTATTTAGTGGATACTCGTTAAACGAAACATATGATGTTATATGTACTATAACTGATACTGTAGGCAATAGCGCAAGTATCACAGCAACAATCACAGTTGCTAAAATACCTTTTAATATTTCCAAAAACAAAAGCGCTTTAGGTTTAGGAACTGTAGCTAAATATGATGGTTTCATCAATATAGGGTATGGATTTTGTAATACTGATGGAGAACAGTTGTATATGTTTGGAGTAACTGATAATTATGATGATGATTAAGGAGGAAAAATCTATTATGCAAGAATTTAAAATCTTCGGGGGGGGGTGCGATATTTACTATTTAAATATTGCATTTCCAAAGAAAGAAGGTGCGCTAATTTAATTAGTGGACCAAGTGGTGATTGTGTATGAAATTTCTAAAACCACCAAAGAATATGTTCTTGAGAAAAAAGGATGTATACTTTAAATATTCAACTGAAGAACAATGGACTGGTGAATATTGGTTGGATGGAAAGAAGATATATAGCAAAGTTATACAATCAACAGGTGTATTATCTTCTGCTGGTGTAGTTAATATTAAGCATGATATTGTTAATTTAAATGAATTTATTGATTATGAAGTTTTTATTCAAGGTGATAATACATTTTACAAACTACCAGTAGTTTATTATTCTAATGCGACATCAGGGACTTTTTATGATATGTTTGCAAGAATAAACGAAACAAGTCTTCAAATAATTAATAATAGTGACGGCTGGAACAAATACGCAGTAACTGCTATTATATATTATACAAAAAACACATATCACGATTTTGACTAATTAAATTTAGCAGTCAAAATGAGTTTCATAAAACTTTTTGGAAATAAAATTAGAGCAAAGGATGTTGTAAATAAAACAGGTGTAGATCTTTTGATATGGAAAGAAATAAAGAAAGGTGCAAGGTTTGGCCAAACAATAAATTTAATAGACGGAGCTACGGAATATTTATTTTTATGCCACATAGCTCCAGGTACTGATGGATCATTAACATATCCTTTTTATATACCAGCATTCCTTTGCTCAAATATTGCAACTAATAATTTAACTTTTAGATTTGGAGGATATTTAACAAGTGGTGTAAGTCATGGAATGACTATAATGTTTGACAAAACAAGTAACTATTTTAAGTTGTCGGATTGGTATTATGGAAGTTCACCTAAAAACACCACATATACAGTTGATATCTATTTTCGCTAATAGTAAATATCAAAACAAATGAAATTTATTAAGTTTTTTGGAAACAAAGTTAGAAAGAAAGATGTTTATTTCAAGTATTCTACTGAAGAACAGTTTACGGGTGAATACTGGATAGACGGAAAAAAAATATATTGTAAAGTTATATCCGTAAGTGGCTTCACTAAAGATAAATATGTAGCACATAATATATCTAATTTAAAACGAGTGTTGAGTTGTGACCTTTTTGTAATGTTTGCTGATAATACAAACCATATGATGCCACGTGCTCATATGGATAATGATCATGATGGTATTTCTATTCAAGTCAATAAAACTAATTTGATATTACAAGTTGGTATATCAAATGGTTTTGCGGATACAACAGGTTATGCAATATTAAAATATATCAAAACAACTTAAAAAAAGGAGACAAAATATGGATAACAAGACAAACGTATATACATTAGATGTAAGTGAAAAAACATTTAATGATGTGCAAGTTAATAAATTCTATATTACTGATACAAAGAATTTAAAAGCAGGAGATTATATATTATTTAGAGTAGTTGTTAAAGATGAACAACAAAATGATAGTTATACTGGAGCAAATACAATGTTAACTGTTAATACAATTAATGATACATTTGTTGGCTTAGAAAAGGGATACAGTGTTGTATTTCTTAAGTAGAAGGTGAGGAAAATGAATAATATGGAAAAAGTATTCAACACAGCAGTAGCTATCTTAGCTACTTTTTTTACGTATCTATTTGGTGGCTGGGATTTAGCTTTAAAGATTTTAATTACATTCATGGTATTAGATTATGTGACAGGTGTAATTTATGCTTATGTAATTAAAACACTTAATAGTGAGGTAGGCTTTAGAGGATTAATTAAAAAATGCATGATTCTAGCCGTTCTTATTGTAGGAGTGGAATTAGATCGTATGCTTGGAAATGGTGGCACTTGGGTATTTAGAACTCTTGTAGCGTATTTCTATATTGCGAATGAAGGAATTAGCCTATTAGAAAACATTTCTAATCTAGGTGTTCCAATTCCAAATAAAATCAAAACTGCGTTAGAACAGTTAAACAATGATGAAGATCAAGAGAAAGAGTAGTCGAAAAGGGCTACTCTTTTAATTTAAATAACGAAGGAGAATAGAAAATGAAAAAATATGTTGGAGTTAAATTAATTGAAGCAAAACCAATGACAAGAGGAGATTATAACAACTATCGTGGATGGACTATTCCAAAAGATGAAGATCCAAAAGATGAAGGATATTTAGTTAAATATTCTAACGATTATGAAAGCTGGTCTCCTAAAAATCCATTTGATGAATCATATAGAGAATATGATGCAAATGCATTACCTCAAACTGCTTTAGGAATGATTAGTAGAGATTATAAAGAGAGATTTAAAGCTGAATACGAACAACTTGTTATTAGATATAACGGCTTAAATAGAATGATTGAAAATTGGGATAGAGGTTGTTTATCTTTTAAACCAACATGCCCTAGAAGCACATATGATTTACAATTAAAAACTATGAGAGATTATATTGCTGTTTTAGAAGCTAGGGCAGTTATGGAAAATGTTGAATTATAGGAGGAAATAAAAAATGAATATTATTGAAAAAACATATAACTGGAATGGTAGTTTAAAAAATAGAACTTCAACAAAGAGAATTATTTTACACCACGCTGAATCAAAATCATGTACTGCAGATGATATTCATAGTTGGCATTTAGCAAATGGATGGGCAGGTATTGGCTATCATTTCTTTGTTAGAAAAGATGGCTCTATTTATCGTGGTAGACCTGAAAATACAGTTGGATCACATGCAAAAGGTTCAAATAGTGATTCTATTGGAATTTGTTTTGAAGGTTCTTATATGACAGAAACAATGGGTCAAACACAAATTAATGCGGGTAGAGAATTAGTTTCTTATTTAAAGAAAAAATATGGAATTTCTAAAGTTCAAAAACATAAGGATGTTTGCTCTACTAATTGCCCAGGAACTAATTTTCCGTTTGATCAAATTGTAAATGGAACTGTTATTACAACACCTACTTCAACTTCAGCGTCTCAACCTGCATCAAATGCAAAAACAACAGGAACATATGAAGTAACAGCAAGCGATCTATCAGTAAGAACAGGACCAGGAACTAGTTATCGTAGAAAAAGACATGATGAATTAACAAAAGATGGCCAAAAACATGATAAAGACAAAGATGGATGTTTAGATAAAGGAACACGAGTAACAGTATATGAATGGAAAAATGGGTGGGCAAGAACGCCTAGTGGATGGTTATCAGGAGACTATTTAAGAAAAGTTTAATTTATTGTATAATATATATGCACATTTGTTGTATTAGTTAATAAAAAAAGTGAAATGTAATATTATCTATTCTTCGAAAAAATCTACAACCTTATTTATTAACTAATAATTGCATGAAAAGACCTACTCATAAATTTGGGTAGGTTCTTTTTTTATTTTTAATGTATTTTTTATGGAAAAATAGCATATAAATAAAATAGTGAATTTTAACACAATATAGAGTGTTTTATAACAATATGAAGAGGTATAAAGGAGTATAAAAGGTTTCTAAACGAGAAAAATATTGCCAAATTGTGAATAGCCTTGATATAATAACGTTGAAAATGTGAATAACTTAATGTTTATGTGAATTGTTGTATGGAGGGAAAAATTATGAAAGGAAAGTATTCTGCTTTGACAGTAGCAAAGTGGTTTTTGTGGTACAATGACAAAATCCTAGAAGAGGAAGATGCTGATTTGATATCTAATTTAAAATTGCAAAAATTATTGTATTATGCTCAAGGATGTTATTTAGCATTAAAAAACGAACCATTATTTAATGAACAAATTGTAAATTGGGCACATGGTCCTGTTGTAGAAGAAATCTACCATAAATATAAAAATAACGGATCAAATGGAATAGAATATCAAGGAGATTATGATAGTTCTATTGACAAGGATACAACCGCAATTTTAGAAGAAGTGTATGATATTTTTGGAAAGTATTCTGCATGGGGATTAAGAAACATGACACATCAAGAAGACCCTTGGTTAAAAACACAAAGAAACGAAGTAATTCCTTTACCTTTAATAAAAGAATATTTTGAAAAAACATATATTACTGATTGATGGCTAAATTAAAACGAAAGCAAGAAAATAATAAATTATCTAAATTAGACGTGAAAATGAAATGTTTATTCATGAATGAACATGATACGATATTATTTTCTTTTAAGTATCTTACAAATCAAGATAATTATAATTTAAAAGGATTTAAAGGAAGCAGGAATTTTAGAGACGATATAGATGTTTTAAATGCGTTTCATGATTGTTTAAATAGAATGAGTATTGATGGGTGGGAATCCTTGAGAAGTAAGAATAAATTTCAAGGTGGAAGAGAATTGCTAGATTACTCACAAATCAATTTTAATGCACTAGATCCTCAAAATGAATTAAACCTTACTAGAGATACTAAAGTATGGGTTATTAGATTTGGAGGAAATAAATATCGCTTGATTGGATATAGAAGTAAGAAATGTAAGGCTATATTTCATATTTTTGGTATAGATCATGACTTTTCTGCTTACAAACACGGTTAATATTAATGTACATAAAACCTACTCAATTTTGAGTAGGTTCTTTTTTGTTTTTGTGGACGACAAATGGACGAATGAAGCTAAAAAACAGTAAAAAATCAATAGAAATTATATAGAATTGTATATAAATAAATGAGCATTTATAAGGGCTTATAGAAAACTATAGTATAGGGGATAATTGGTGCTGATTTAGACTAGTAATATGTATTTTAGCCTGTTGACAAAATAATTTGTTGACAGGCTTTTATTGTATTCATGAATAGTTATTCATTGGACAATCTGTCCAATGAATTAAAATAAAATAAAGTATATAATAATAGTAGAAAAGAAGTATTTGTGAATTAAATTTGAGATAAAATTGAGACAAATATGAAACAAATTCGAGACGAAATAGAGAAGGATATATGATACAATTTATTTGTAACAAATCTAGATAAGTTACCTCAAATCAATAAGAAAGCAGGTTGATCCTAACAAATAACTTAACACCTGCTAGTGCCTGTCGTTCCTTCTTCAGTAATGATACCTATTTTGCTTCTTTTTCTAATGCCACCTTGTTTGATGGAAAACAGGTCATTCATCCTGAAAGACTTGTTCGTTATGAAAATAATATGTCACTTATTATTGATGATACAAAGAGTACAGAAGATAAAAAAAGAAGAAGAGATATTGTCGTAAAAACGGATATTAATGGTGTCTATTGTCTTTTTAGTATTGAACGTCAAAGTACGATTGATAAGAATATGGTGATGCGATATGGCAATTATGAAATGATGGAATATTTAAAACAGTTAAAGAACAAAAAGAATAAAAGACTGGGTCCACAGTTTACGATTGTCTTTTATACAGGGCCAAAGAAATGGAAAAGACTTTTAACATTAAGTGACTATTTGGATATACCAGAAGAATTAAAGAAATACTTCAATGACTGGAAAATTATTTTAGTAGATGTCAAAGAAATAGATACAAGTAAAATCAAAGATGAACAAACAAGATATTTTCTAGAAGCTATCCAAGAGATGTATAAAGGAAACTTTGAAGGATTACATCGAAGAATAAAGATGAATAAAGATAACTTTATTTATGCAGCCATCATTACAGGAAGTTTAGATTTAATTAGAGACTTACCAGAAGGAGATGAAACCGATATGTGTGAGGGAATGGAAAGAATGGCAGAAGGATTTAGAAATGAAGGATGTCTTGTTGGAAGAAGTGAAGGAAAACTCGAAGAAAAAAGAAGTACACTAAAAAAGCAATTAGAAATCAAACTAGGAACTATTTCAAATAATCTAGAATTAAAACTAACCGATGCAACATTAGAAAAACTAAATATATTAACACGTAATATATTTAATATTACAAATGAAGAAGACGTTTTAAGAATTATTAATTAATAAGTTAATATCTAAGCAAGAAAAAGCAAGTCAAATAAAATGGCTTGCTTTGACTGTTGAAAAAATAAAAATCAACAGTTTTTTCTTTTGTTAAGTTGAAATATATACTATTATATATGTCGTGGATGACTTCGTTCCAATTACGTAAAATTTGAAGCTCCACGGCTTTTTATATAGAAATTAAATCAATAAAAAGTAAGAACATGATTAAGAAGATAAAGAAGAGAGTTTGAAAGCAAAAAAATTCTTAAAGTTATTTAATAAACTTTTTTCTATAGAAAACATCAAGTATTTGAGAATTTTTTTTACAACATTATGCTCAAATATTTAATATATTTATTAGAAAATAAAAAAATCATAAAAAAGATAGGAGATATATTATGGAATTTAAAGATGTTATTCAAAACAGATATTCATGTAAAGATTTTTCTACACAACAAATAGAAAAAGAAAAATTAATGGAAATATTGAAAGCAGGAAGAGTTGCTCCAACGGCTAAAAACTTGCAAGAACAAAAAATCTATGTTGTTCAATCAAAAGAATATTTAGATAAAATAGATGCATGTACACCTTGTCGTTATCATGCACCTACTGTTTTAGTTGTAGCTTATGATAAAAACAATGTTTTTGATTATCCAGGTAATGAAAGAAATTCAGGAATTGAAGATGCTACCATTGTAGCCACCCATTTAATGTTAGCTGCTTATAATGCAGAAATTGATAGTTGTTGGATCAATTTCTTTAATCCTCAAGAAATGAAAAAAGCTTTAGATTTACCTGAAAATGAAGAAGTTGTTATGATGTTGGATTTAGGATATGGAAATCAAAAAGAACCACTTCCTAATCATCATTTAAAAAAAGAATTGGCTGAAACAGTTAAATACTTATAATTTTTATAACAAAATAATCTTTGCTTGTTTTGTTATTTTTTTGTTACAATTAGGGTAAGAGGTGAGCTAGATGAAGCTGTTATTTAAACAACAACCATCTTTTATTTTTCGCTTTTATGTAACAAATCAAAATAATGAATGGTTATATATTATAAAAAAATGGCAATTATGTATCAACTTTATATATATGATGCTCATGAAAATATTGTTGCTAAGATTGAAGAAGATCCTAAATTAGCTATTTTTTTATTTATAAAAATGAGGAATATATTGGTGCTGTAGAAAAAGAGTTTTCTTATTTTATTCCTTATTTTTTAGTGGATTATCGAAAATGGAATGTTGGTGGAGAATATGTTGAATATAATTATGAAATAAAAGATGAAAATGATTATCTTATTGGAAGAATTGAAAAAAGATCATAAAATATTTTAGATACATATGATATTTCAGTTGATTTAAAGGAAGATATTTTAGATTTCGTCATTTTAACAACCGTAATAGATATTGAAAAATCAAGAAGAAATAGACATTATTAAAATAATTGGAGGGAATCTTATGAAACTATTATTTAAACAGCGTATTTTTTCATGGCTAGACAGTTATGATATATATGATGAAAAGGGGGAAACTGTCTATACAGTGAAAGGACAACTCAGTTTTGGACATAAACTTTTTATTTATAATAAGTATGGTGAACATATTGGTACGATCAAAGAAGAAATATTAACGTTTTTACCACGTTTTGCTTTATATGAAAATGATGAATATATTGGTAAAATTACCAAAGAGTTTACTTTCTTTAAACCTAAATTTATTTTAGATTATAAAGATTGGCAAATAGAAGGAAATTTTTGGGAATGGGATTATCAGATCGTGGATTATTCAGGAAATATTATTGGTTTAATTAATAAAGAAATCTTTCATATGAGTGATACATATTCTTTAACAATAGAACATGACGAAGATGCCTTTTATGTTTTGATGATTGTTCTTGCGATAGATGCTCAAAAATGTAGTCAAAATAAATGATTGTAAGTCAATCATTTTATTTTCTTAAAAAATTAGCACTCTGTGCTTGACTATGCTAAAGCAAAGTAATATACTATCTTTAGCATTTAAATAACGGGAGTGCTAAAGGAGGATATATTATGGCAGAAAAAAAACAATTTAAAGCAGAATCGAAAAGATTATTAGACTTAATGATTAATTCTATATATACACATAAGGAAATCTTTTTAAGAGAATTGATTTCTAATGCAAGTGATGCAACAGATAAACTTTATTATAAAGCATTAACAGAAAATATTTCTGAAATCAATAAAAGTGATCTTACAATTGATTTAGCTTTTGATAAAGAAAATAGAACATTGACTGTTACTGATCACGGTATTGGAATGAATAAAGAAGAACTAGAAGAACATTTAGGTACGATTGCTAATAGTGGTTCTTTCAAATTTAAAAATGAAACTGAAAGTGATGATATTGATATCATCGGGCAATTTGGAGTTGGTTTCTATTCAGCATTTATGGTTGCTAAAAAAGTAGAAGTTTCTTCAAGAGCTTATGGTAGTGATCAAGGATATACATGGGTATCTGAAGCAAGTGATGGTTATGAAATCTTTGAAACAGATAACTTACCAACAGGAACAACAATTAAACTTTATTTAAAAGATAATACAGAAGAAGAAAATTATGATGATTATTTAGATCAATATCATATCGAATCTTTAGTTAAAAAATATTCTGATTATGTACATTATCCAATTAAAATGGATGTGACAACATCTAAGAAAAAAGAAGATAGTGATGAATATGAAGATGTTGTTGAAAATAAAACATTAAATTCAATGGTTCCTTTATGGAAAAGAAATAAAAAAGATATTAAAGATGAAGAATATAATGAATTCTATAAAGATAAATTCAATGATTTCTCTGATCCAATGAAAGTCATTCATACATCTGTAGAAGGAAATGTTTCTTATGATGCATTATTGTTTATTCCAAGTCAACCACCAATGAATTTCTATTCAAATGATTATGAAAAAGGATTACAACTTTATAGTCGAGGTGTCTTTATCATGGATAAAGCAAGTGATTTAATTCCAGAACACTTTAGATTTGTTAAAGGGTTAGTTGATTCACAAGATTTATCATTAAATATTTCAAGAGAAATGTTACAACATGACCGTCAATTAAAAGTCATCGCTGATCGTATTGAAAAGAAAATCCAAAGTGAACTTACAAATATGTTGAAAAAAGATCGTGAAACATATGAAAAATTCTTTAAAAACTTTGGTTTACAATTAAAATTTGGTATTTATCAAAGCTATGGAATGTTAAAAGATAAATTACAAGATTTACTTTTATTCTACTCTGGTAAAGAAGAAAAAATGATTACTTTAAAAGAATATGTTGAAAACATGAAAGAAGGACAAACAGAAATCTACTTTGTAAGTGGTGAAACAAAAGAAAAGATTTCTCATTTACCACAAGTAGAAGCTGTTAGAGATCGTGACTTTGATGTTTTATACATGATGGATAATGTTGATGAATTCATGATTCAAATGATGAGAGACTATGATTCTAAAGCTTTCAAAAACGTTGCTCAAGGTGATTTAAACTTAGATAGTGAAGAAGAAAAGAAAGAATTAGAAAAAATCAATGAAGATAATAAATCATTATTAGAATCATTAAAAGAAGCTTTAAAAGATAAAGTAGTGGATGTTAAAGTATCAAATAGATTAAAATCTCATCCAGTGTGTTTAGTATCTGATCAAGGTGTATCTTTTGAAATGGAAAAAGTATTAAATGCAATGCCTGATGGTCAAGATGTTAAAGCAGGTAGAATTCTTGAAATCAATCCAAATCATGATATTTTCAAGGCAATTCAAAATGTTTATCAAAATAATGCAGATAAGATCAATGATTATGCTTCATTGTTATTCGATCAAGCATTATTGATTGAAGGATTATCTATTGAAGATCCAGTGGCTTTTTCAAATAAGATTTGTGAGCTTATGATTGAATTAAATAAGTAAGGCTATCATTCGATAGTCTTTTCTTTTATAATAAAAGCAGGAGAGTGAAAATTATGGAGTTACAAAATATTTTACAACAAAGAAGAAGTATTCGTAAATATAAACAACAACCTGTAGAAAAAGAAAAAATTGAAGAAATGATTCAAGCAGCTATCTATTCAGAAAGTTGGAAAAATAGTCAAACCCCACGATATCATGTTATTCAATCAAAAGAAATGTTGGAACAATTTAAGAAAAAATGTTTACCTGAATTTAATCAAAAAAATATAGCTGATGCACCTGTTTTAATTGTGACAACATTTGTTAAAGATCGTGCAGGTTTTCAAAGAAACGGAAGTCCTGACAACGAATTACAAAATGGTTGGGGTGTTTATGATTGTGGACTAGCTAATCAAAACTTAATTCTTAAAGCAACTGAACTTGGTTTAGGAACACTTGTTATGGGAATCAGAGATGAAAGAGCGATTCGTGAACTTTTAGAAATACCTGTACAAGAAACGATTGTTTCTGTCATAGGTGTGGGTTATCCAAATATTGAACCAAGTATGCCAAAAAGAAAAACAATAGAAGAAGTGAGTACGTTTTATTAATGAAGAAATTACTGTATAAAATTTGCAAACCACATCATAAATATAAAATCAATTTGGTTGATGTTTTATTGCTTATTGAACCGGTGGTGATGAATACGTCTTATTTTATGGTTGGAAGAATCTTTTTGCTTATAGCGTTAGTTCTTAACTATTTAGCACACTATCTTTGTCATGATGATTATAGCGAATTTGAAAGACGTGTCCTTGTTTCAACAATGATTATTATTGCTTTACTTCTTATCTATCTTATTATTACAGGTAAATAAAAAATCCACTTTGGGGTGGATTTTTTTTTATTTATAAAACTCAATAATATTTTGATAATCATTTTTTAAACTAAAGTTTGCAGAAACAAAATAGAAATGATTTTCTTTTTTATACAGTAAAGTATCATACGATGTATCAAGTTTAAAGAGATAAGTGTTTTTATCGATTTTAATAACAGGAACATCATCATACGTTTTTAAATAACGTTTAAAGAAAGTGTTTGTTTTGTCAGTTGATTTAAAACAATAATCTTTACTATACATGAGATCACCTTGGTTGTTTTCTTCAAAATAAGAAGTAGATTCAACAATAAAACTTTTAGTATATTTGTAGTTTGGATATTTTTTTAAATTTGTTTCTTTATCAAATGTTTGCAAGGTTAAAATATTTTGATTTAAAGGAATATCTTTTCTATCAGTAACATCTAAAATACATCCAAGTATAGCCACTACACAAGTAACTATAGTCATAGCGTAAAAGATATGTTTAATAATCTTTCCAAAGCTTTTTTGACAGGCTAAAACAATTTTATAAAGGCAACGAATAAGAATTGTCGCAAATAGAAGAAGAGGTAAGTAATGAATTAAAATACTTCCATTTGTAAGAAATTCTTGAATCTGATTTTTTTGTAAAACAAGCTGTGCGACAAAAAAAGAAAAGAAAATCCATAAAACAAAATAAGTGGTTGCAGAGATTTTACGAGTACTTAAGTATTCATCAATTGCTTTTTGTCTTTCTTTAGGTAAAGCACGTTTATTATCTGTTGTAAAAATAATAAATTTTCCTATTTTACCATAATAATCAAACATTTGTTTTTCATATTCATTAATAAAATCATGTAATGCTTTTCTTTTAGGGGTTGCCGGTTTTTTGATTAGTAAATCTACATGGAAGTAGTAGTGTTTCTCATTTTTTTCAAAACGGCTGATTTTACCTAAAGAAGTAGGATTGTAACCTTGTTTAGATAACTCATTCAAGGTGTTTTCTAATTGTTTATATTCAGTTATATCATAATCTAATAATTTATACATATGTGACTCCTTTGACTGTTACATCATAACAAAAATAGTCATGGAAATCCATGACTATTGATTAAATGCAGAATCAACTTCATAATCAGGTTTGAAGTTTTCTTCTTCTAACATATAAGATTCAGCAATGTTTTGGCAATGATCACCAATACGCTCTAAGTTGGATAGGATATCAACGTATGTAGAATTGACAATAACTGATTTTTCAGTTTTATTAGTAACACGTTGAATATGTCTTTGTTTTGCTTTTTTATTATAATAATCTAAATTACTTTCATGATCATCAACATAAATAATATCATCTAAATCATGTTTATCAAAAGCCACCATTGCATGATTCAACATTTCAATATCCATATTGATCATGGCGATAATGTCATCTTTAGCTTCTGATGAAAAATCATCTTTTTCATCATAAACAGCTTCAAAGAATTGAGTTAAGTTAATACATAAATCACCGACACGTTCTAGATCTTTAATTGATTTCATATCAGCAAAATATTCTTTTGAATCATGATCGTTTAATTGTTCATGTGAAATAAGTAATAAATATTCAGCAATCTTTTTATCTAATAAGTTGATTGCATTTTCTAATTCTTCGACTGCTTCTTTAGCAGTAGAACTTTTAGAAATAAAATATTCTTTAACATTTTCACAAGCTTCAACAGTAATAGTTCCCATTTCTAAAATCTTGTTTTTAGCGATAGCTAAAGCATGAGAAGGGAACAATTGAACCACATGAGGATCTAATTCTGATAAATCCATTTGTAATTCTTTTGAATGATTTGGAATAATTTTTTTAATAATAACAACAATCTTATTAATAAATGGAAAGAACAAGATGGTTGTTACTATGTTAAAGATACCATGAGCTACTGCAAGTTGTAATTCAGGAGACATTGTACTTACTGAATTAATATATTGAATCAACATGGTAAATGGTGATAAAACAATCATAAATAGAACAGAACCAATGACGTTAAATAAAACGTGGAAGAAGGCTGCTCTTTTAGCGGGAATAGATCCACCAATAGAGGCAAGAACAGCTGTAATTGTTGTTCCAATATTTGATCCAAATAAAAATGGTAAAGCAATATTTAAACCAATAGCACCGGCACCATACATTTGTTGAACAATTGCAATCGTTGCAGCTGATGATTGAATCGCACATGTAAGAATTGTTCCACCAAGTAAACCAAGCCAAGGGCTCTTCATTAAAAATTCGGTAATTTGTGTAAATTCTGGAACTTCAGAAATCATTGATAAATTGTTTCCCATTAAATCAAGTCCATAGAATAAACAACCAAATCCAAAAATAATTTGTGATAAATATTTTGTTTTTTTGTTTTTAGAAAACATTGAAACAAACGCACCAATAATAATGAAATAAACCGCATATTTAGAAATCTTTAAACCAACTAAAACAGAAGTAATAACTGTTCCAATATTGGCCCCCATAATAATTCCTACTGCTTGATTTAAATTCATTAAACCAGAACGAATCAATCCAATTGTAAGGGCTGTTGTTCCTGAACTTGATTGAATTAAACACGTAACTAAAGCCCCAATTAAAATTCCTTTTACAGGACTTGAGGTGTATTTATCAATAATGTCCTTTAATTTATCTCCGGCATAACTTTTTAAACCATCACCCATATAATCGATACCAAATAAAAATAAACCAAGCCCTGCCAGAATTAAAGGCCAGTTGATATCTGCTAATGTCATAAAATCACACTCCTATACATCTCATTTTAAAGGAATGTTAATTTTGTGTAAAGATTATGTTAAGTTTCTTTACAAAACCTTAACAATTCTTTTTGAAACAACTTTCAATCAATGCAATTATATGCTTATAAAAAGGAAAAATAAGGAGTGTAGTAACAATATTGAAGAAGCCATGAATAAAAGCGAGTTGCAGACGAGGTGAAATAGGAATATAAAAGCGAAATGTTAAAAAAAGATGATAAAAAGGAGTCAGGAAAATCATGAAAAAAGTTGTTCCAATTACATTAAATAAAAAATGAAAGAAGGCAGCTTTTTTGGCAGAAGAATTGGTTTTAAGGGCAGAAAGAAAAGCGGTAATGGTTGTACCGATATTACAACCTAAGATATAAGGAATAGAAACATAAAGGGAAATGGCTTTTAAATGATACATTTGTTGGACAATAGCAATTATCGCACTTGATGATTGAATAAGAGCAGTGGTGATGGCTCCACCAAGCATGGCTAAAATAGGATGATTTGTAAAAAGTGTTACTAATTTCATAAATTCAGGAAGTTTAGTAATAGCTTCAAGATGCATTGACATAAGTTCTAATCCATAAAATAAACAGCCAAGCCCAAAAAGAATTTGTGCAAGGCCTTTTATTTTAGGATGATTAGAAAATAATAAACAAAAAGCACCAATAATTAAAAAGAAAGAAGCATATTGAAAAAGATCAAAACCTACAATAAAAGCGGTTATGGTTGTGCCAATATTGGCTCCCATAATAATCCCAATACTTTGTGAAAAGGTCATGAGATTTGCATTAATTAAACTGACGGTTAAAGCAGTTGTGGCAGAACTTGATTGAATGATACAAGTTATAAAACAACCAATTAGAATAGCCTTAAAAGTAGAAGAAGTACATTTAGCAAGAAGATTTTTTAAACGGGTTGGTGAAAGTTCTTGTAAAGAAAGAGAAAGATAGTCGATACCAAATAAAAAAAGTGCCAGACCGATTAGAATAGAAGTCCAAGAAACGTGGTTCATGAAAAAGCCTCCTTTTTCATATTTTAAAAATAATCATTTTTAACTAGAAAAAATAATCATTCTTTGTAAAAATATATGAAGGAGGTGTTTTAATATGAAAGGAAGATGGAAGAAATTTTTATCTTATTATACAAACTATAAGGTTTTGTTTTTTAAAGATATGTTTTGTGCGATGATTTCAGCAGCCATTACGCTCGTTTATCCTATGCTAACACGCTATATTACAGGGACGATTTTAAATCAACCAAAGATTGATTATTCTAAGATTTATTTATTAGGACTTTTTATGCTTTGTTTGATTGTTGTTGAATATTTTTGTAATTATTTTATAGGTTATCTAGGACATGTCATGGGTGTCTATATGGAAAGAGATTTACGTAATGAGTTATTTAGTCATTATCAAAAATTATCTTTTCGCTTTTATGATGAACAAAACACAGGACAATTGATGTCACGTCTAACGAATGATTTATTTTCTTTAACTGAACTTTATCATCATGGACCAGAAGATATTGTCATTTCAATTATTAAGTTTATAGGGGCCTTTATTTTACTTTCCTATATTAATGTCAAACTGACTTTAATTTTATTTGCAATCTTACCATTTATGTTTTTATTTGCTTGGTATTATAATAAAAAGATGAAAAAAGCTTTTAAAAGAAATAAAGAGAGAATTGGTGATATCAATGAACGTATTGAAGACAATTTATCTGGAATTCGTGTTGTTAAAAGTTTTGCGAATGAAGATCAAGAGTTAGAACGTTTTGATAAACAAAATGGACATTATGTAAGTGCTAAGAAAAATAGTTATTATTATATGGGAAGATACAATGCAGGACTTACTTCTTTTACAAGTTTAATTACAGTATCGGTTATCTTTTTTGGAACCTTATTTATTTCTTATGGAAGTATTAATGTTGCAGATTTAATTGCCTTTTTACTTTATGTCACGAACTTAATAGATCCTGTAAAAAAACTTTTAAACTTTACTGAACAATTTCAAGAAGGTGTTACTGGTTTTGAACGTTTTATGGAAATATTAGAAATTGAACCAGATATTCAAGATACAAAAAATGCAGTTGTATTACAACATGTTGAAGGGAATGTCATGTTTGATCATGTTTCATTTCGCTATAATGAACAAACACCTTATGTGTTAAATAATATTAACTTGGATGTAAAACCAGGAGAGTATATTGCTTTTGTTGGTTCATCAGGAGTTGGTAAAACAACGATTTGTTCTTTGATTCCTCGTTTTTACGAAGCAACGAAAGGAAATGTCTTGATTGATGGAATTAATGTCAAAGAGATAAAACAACAATCTTTAAGAGAAAATATTGGCATTGTTCAACAAGATGTTTATTTATTTACTGGAACGATTATGGATAATATTCGTTATGGAAATTTAGAAGCGAGTGATGAAGAAGTCATTGAAGCCGCTAAAAAAGCTAATGCTCATGATTTTATTATGGAATTAGAAGAAGGTTACGATACGGATTGTGGACAACGTGGGGTCAAACTTTCAGGTGGACAAAAACAACGTATCTCGATTGCACGTGTTTTCTTAAAGAATCCACCAATTCTTATTTTTGATGAAGCAACAAGTGCATTAGATAATGAAAGTGAAAGTATTGTACAAGAATCTTTAGAAAAATTATCTCAAGATCGTACAACTTTCGTTATTGCGCATCGTTTATCAACGATTAAAAATGCTAAACATATTTGTGTTTTAACGGAAAATGGCATCGAAGAACAAGGAAACCATGAAGAGTTGATGAAATTAAATGGAAATTATGCAAGATTGTATAATATGCAATTTAAAGGAGAAAAGTAACATGGAAAGAAAATATATTTTTTTTGATATTGATGGAACACTTTTAGATGATAATCCGGGAGGAAAGATTTTAGAAAGCACATATCGTACGTTAGATAAGTTAAAAGAAAATGGGCATTTTGTTGCTATTGCGACAGGAAGAGCACAATATATGGCGATGGATGCTGCTAAAGAAGCCCATATTGATTGTTTAGTAACAGATGGGGGAAATGGTATTACTTTACATAATGAACTTCAATATATTAAACCGATAGATTTTGTTCAAGCCAATCGTGTCATTGATCAATGTATTGAACATCATTTACCATTTGCAGTTGCTTTAGGAAATGAAGCTGTTTTGTATACGAATCAAAGTGATCAAAAAGATCAAAAACTTCCGGTAAAATTAGTTGTTGATGAAAGTATAGACTTTCATCAAGTAAAGGAAATTTATAAAGTATTTATTGAATGTGGTGAACAAGAAGAAAAATTATTGGATTTAGGAACTTTGGAATATATGCGTTATTTTAAAGGACAAATCATCATCGAACCAGCAGATAAATATAAAGGTATTTTAGAAATGGTTCATTTATTAAAGGGAAATGAAAAGGATATTGTGGTCTTTGGGGATGGCTTAAATGATATTTCTATGATTGACCAAGCTCCTTTAGGTATTGCTATGGGTAATGCAATCGATGAAGTCAAAGTAGTCGCAAATTTTATAACCAAAAGAAATGATGATGACGGTATTGAATATGCTTGTCGTCATTTTGGCTGGATTGATTAAACAAAATAGGCTATACTAAAGATGGGTGAGATTATGGAACTAATTAAAGATTTTTTAATCATTATTGGTATTTTTGTATGTATGTCTTTAGGTATTTTCTTTTTACTTCATAGTGGTGATGCCAAAAAGAAAACCAAACAAACAATTCAAGATACAAGAGACAGTATTCAAGAAGCAAATCAACAACTCGATGATGTTTTAGAACAATTACAAGAAATGAATGCTCCTTTAGAAAAAGCGATGAAGGCAGTACGTTCTTTCAATGATAAAGTTTTATCAAAAAAATAATCGAGGAATGTTGACAAAGCTTAAATATTATCTATAATACAGGTATATAAATAAACTCAATGAAAAAGAGAGTAGTTTTATTGGATATGTTAGAGAGCCTATGTTGGTGGAAATTAGGTATTGAAAATAAAATGAAGCGCACTTTGGAGAGGGTTATCTGAATACATAGGATAACCAGCTAACCAGCTTTAACGGTGAGGTGGATATGTTTATCATATCAACAAGAGTGGTACCGCGGAATCTTTCGTCTCTTAGCAATCGCTAGGAGACGTTTTTTATTGGGTAGAAAAGGGGAAAAGAATATGAAAAAAGTATTAAAATTAATGTTAGCACTTGTGATGACTTGTGCTATTGCTGGATGTTCATCAAGCAGTAAAAATGATGCCGATGTGACAATTACAATTGGGACATCACCTGATTATGCACCTTATGAATCATTAAACAAAAAAGGTGAAATCGTTGGTTTTGACGTAGATATGGCCAAATTATTTGAAGGTTATTTATCTGATATGGAAGGTAAAACTTATTCTTTAGAATTCAAACAAATGGATTTTGATAACATTGTTACTCAAATTCAAGGGGATCAAATTGATTTAGGTATTTCTGGTTTTACTTATAGTGAAGATAGAGTTGTTGAATGGTCTGATCCATATTTAGGAACTCAACAAGTTGCTGTTGTACCAAATGGTTCTTCAATTACTTCAAATGATCAATTAGTTGGTAAAAAATTAGCTGCTCAAACTGGAGCTACTGGTGAACAAGCTGCTAAAGAAGTTGAAAATGCTAATGTTGTTTCAATGAAAAACGTACAAGATATTTTCAATGGTTTAGCAAGCAATCAATATGATGCAGCAATCGTTGACTTAGGTGTTGCTAAACAATATGTATCTAGTGGAAACTTTACACAATTAAATGGTTCATTAATGGATGAAAAGAACTATGTTATCGCTAAAAAAGGTAATACAAAAATGATCAAATTAATGAATAAATGTATTAAAAAATTCGTAGCTTCAAAAGATTACGATAAATTATGTAAAAAATATGATTTATCACCATTAGAAAAATAAAAAATTATAGAAAAGGGGTATAGAAATGTTTGTAGCTTTTTCAAAAGTGTTTACTCCTGAAAACTTACTTTACTTTGCTAAGGGTGCAGTAGTATCACTTTTACTCGCTGCTGTATCCCTTTTATTTGGTATTGTTTTTGGGATTTTAGGATCTTCAGCAAAAAGATCTAAATATAAAATTTTTAGAATTATTGGAAATGTGTATGTTGAAGTCATTCGTGGAACACCAATGTTACTTCAAATCTTGATTTTATTCTCAGTTATTCCATCTATTTATACAGCGATTACAGGAAATGTTTTAAGAATTAATGTCTTTTTAATTGGTGCTGTTGCTATGTCTATTAACAGTGGGGCTTATTCGACAGAACTTATTCGTAGTGGAATCAACGGGGTTGATAAAGGACAATGGGAAGCTTGTGAAACTTTAGGGCTTTCTTATAAACAAACAATGAGACTTGTTATTTTACCACAAGCCTTCAAAAGAATTATTCCACCAATGATCAGTGAATTTATTACATTGATTAAAGATTCTTCATTGATCAGTTGTATTGGTGCCGTTGAATTATTAAAATCAGCTCAAGTAGTGGGGGCACAATATTATGATGTTATGTCACCTTATTGTATTGTTGCAGTTTATTATTTAATTATGACAATTAGTATTTCTTATTTAGGTAGATATGTAGAAAAGAGGTTAGCTGAAAGTGATTAAAGTTGAACATATATCAAAACAATTTAAAAAAGTAAAAGCAGTTGATGATGTTTCTCTTGAAGTAAAAAAAGGAGAAATTGTGTGTTTAATTGGACCTTCTGGTTCAGGTAAGAGTACAGTTTTAAGATGTATTCATGGTTTAGAAGTACCAGAAACAGGACATGTATACCTTAATGGGGAAGTTTTAGATCCAAAGAAATCTAATTATCAAGAATTAAGAAATAAAATGGGATTTGTTTTCCAACATTTCAATTTATTTCCACATATGACAGTCTTAGAAAACTTAACACTTTCACTTACAAAAGTACGTCACATGGAGGAAGAAAAAGCCAATGAAATAGCTTGTAACTATCTTACAAGAGTTGGCTTATTAGATAAAAAAGACGAATATCCAAATAAACTTTCAGGTGGACAAAAACAAAGGGTAGCGATTGCGAGAAGCTTATGTACAAGCCCTGAAATCATGCTTTTTGATGAACCAACAAGTGCCTTAGATCCAGAAATGGTTATTGAAGTATTAGAAGTTATGCAACAACTTGCTAAAGAAGGAATGACAATGATTGTTGTTACTCATGAAATGGGCTTTGCTAAAACAGTTGCTGATCGTGTTATTTTCTTAGAAAATGGTAAAATCGTTGAAGAAAATGATGCAAAAGCTTTCTATGAAAATCCTAAAACTGAACGTGCTCAAGATTTCTTAAAGAAGGTTATGCACTAGTGAAACTACAACGTTTTGAAGTAGAGTCTTATATGACTTTGCATGAAAATAACTGTCGCTATAACTTGGCAGATACAGTTGCTAAATCTTTAACTTTAAAGGAATTATTAGCGTATGATAAAAAAGATTCATTAGAGGATTTAATGAATCTTTCTTTAGATTATGGTGCTATTGAAGGTTCTCATGAATTAAAAAAAGGTATTTTAAGTTTATATCAAAGTGGTGATGATGAAGAAATTGCTATTTGCCATGGTGGTGTCAATGCCAATGAACTTGTTTTAATGACATTACTTTCAACAAATGATCATATTTTATCATTTTTACCAACGTATCAACAACTTTATAGTTTTCCTGAATCTTTAGGGGTAGAAGTTGATTTTATTCATTTAAAAGAAGAAAATGAATGGAAAATTGATTTTGAAGAATTAGAAAAAAATATTAGAGAAAATACAAAAATGATTTGTTTGAATTTACCAAACAATCCTACAGGAACAACTTTAGATCATGAAGAAATGCATCAACTGATTCAAATATGTAAAAAACATGATCTCTATGTTCTTGTTGATGAAATCTATCGAGGACTTTATCAAGAAGAATCCATTAGTGATCTTTATGAAAAAGGAATAGCAACCTCAGGACTTTCTAAAGTTTTATCAACTCCTGGACTTCGTATTGGTTGGATCAAAACAAAAGATAAAGAACTTATTCGTTTAATCAATGAAAGACGTGATTATTCAATTATTAGTAGTGGACCAATCAATGATTATTTAGGGGCACTTACTTTAAAATATAGTAAAGAGATTTTAAAAAGAAATCGTGAGATTTTAGAAGAAAATAAGTGTTACTTGAAAGAATGGTTAAAAGCTCATCCTCATCTTTCTTGTGTTATTCCAAAATATGGAACAGTTTGTTTCCTAAAATATGATTACAAAATAGATTCAAATACTTTCTGTGAAAAGTTACAAGAAGAAACAGGGGTCTTCTTTGTACCGGGATGTTGTTTTGATGTGGAAAATCATCTACGTTTTGGACTTGCAAATGATTCACAAATTGTCAAAGAAGGTTTAGAAGTATTTTCAAATTGGTTAAAAAAATTAGACACTTCAAGATAAAGAAGTGTCTTTTATTATTTTAAAACAATAAATTGCACTTAAAGTTAAGGTTGTAATCAATCCTGTAAATAAACTAATCAAAATAGCGTTAACATAAAGATAATGAGATAAAGTATAAGTTAAGATAATTTCTAAAGTACATTCAATCATAGAGATGATAAACATCACTTTATTTTTATTTTTAGCTTGTAAAATTGTAGAAAGGGGTGTTTGTAAATAAAATAGTAAAAAAGGGAAAGACATGTATTTTAATTGTTGATAGCCACTTGTTGTATTGTAAAGAATCATAAGGGATCGTTTTGGAAAAAAATAGAAAATTAATGTAAAAGGAAGACCAATAAGAAAACAAATAAGTAAAGCATAAAGAAGATGTAAAAAAGTATTACTTTTATGATAATAAAGATCATCTGTAGCAATAGGCAAGTAGAGGCGATAGATGATCGTACAAAAAAAGGTAGGCGTGACAAGCATCGAGACGACATAGCCAGAAAGGATGGCATATTGGTCTTGGATAAAGTTTTGAGTTAAACCAAGTCGAGTTAAAACATGAATTAAAAGAATGGGCTCTAAAAAATTCATAAAACAATGGTAAAGTCGAGAACCTGTTAAAGGCAAAGAAATGTTTAAAAGATCTTTCATAATCAAGTTTTGTTTATTTATGTTTTTTAAAGGAGTAAAAGAATATCTTTTACGACTTAAAAGAAGTAGATAGATAATTGACATCAATTCACCAAAACTCATTGATAAATAAGCGATTGTTACTAAAAAAGGTAAGGATGAACTTAAAGGAGTTTTTAAAAATAAATAAGTAAATAATAAACGTGAAGTTTCTTCGACAATTTGGCTTTTAGCAATGACATAGACATGCCCTTTGGCTAAATAATAGTTTTTAATAATACCACTGATAGCAATCAATGGAATAAAAATTAAAAAGGATAAAATGGGATAAAGAGTATAATCGTTTTTTAATAAAGAATGAGCAATGAAAGGACTTAAAATAAAAAGGGTTCCACAAATAACAATGACAGAAAAAAAGGATAGAATAATTGCAGTAATAATGACTTTGTAGTTTTTATATTTTGGATGTAATATAAGACGAAAAACAGCAGAAGGAATCCCAACCTGTCCAAGTGTTAAACACAAAGAAAGTGTTGGCATAATGACAAGATATAATGACATAGCTTCTAGAGGAAGAAGCCTGGAAAGCAACATTCTATTTAAAATACTAAATATTTTAGAGATAGTTGAACTAGCAGAAAGAATAATGAATGAATTGATAAGTTTTCTTTTCATAAAAGACTTCCTTTATGTCGAATTTTCATCTATAATAGACGAAGTGGGAGTTGGTTTATCGTGAATGAAAAACTGGATTATAAATTTGGTAAATATGATTTAGATTTTCTAATCAAATTAAAAGCTCATGAGTTTCGTAAGCAAAAAATAGATAATATATCCGAAAAAGAAATAAGAAATTATTTATTCAATATTAAATGGAAATCTCAAAAGAGTCTACCAATGTGTGATATTATTGATGATGTAATGAATTTACAATTTTCGGAAATTTTTGATTATTTAAGTATACAAGCAGTTAAAGAAGCAAGTACACTCGATTTAGCAGCATTTCAAGAATTCATTTCAAAATAGTTGGTAACAACTATTTTTTATTTAAGGAGATTTTATGAACTGGGATATAAAAGAAATACATAACTATAATGAATATATGCAAAAGTATTCAATACATTCTTTACTTGCAAAGATTTTTGCACAAAGAAAATATAATGAACAAGATATTCAAGGACATACTTCAAAAAGATTGATTTATCATGATTTTTCATTGTTTTTAGATGCGGATTTAGTTTTAGATCGTATACAAGAAGCTTTGGAAAATGATGAAAAAATATGTATTTATGGAGATTATGATTGTGATGGAATCTTGTCAACAGCCATTCTTGTTCAAGCTTTTTTAGAATTAGGGAAAAAAGTAGGGTATCATATTCCTAATCGTTTTGAAGATGGTTATGGACTAAATAAAGAAAGAGTTCAACAAATGTATGAAAAAGGGTATTCTTTGTTAATTACAGTAGATAATGGTATTAAAGCGTATGAAGCTATTGATTTAGCTAATGAACTTGGTATTGATGTTATTGTTATTGATCATCATGATTATGACGAATTGCCGGATGCATGTGCAATCATTCATACAAAAATGTCACCGGATTATCCATTTAAAGAAATATGTGGAGGTTTTTTAGCGTATAAACTTGCCAGTAGTTTGCTTGGAAAACATGATAAATATTTATTTTCTTTAGCAGCTATTACGACGATTTCAGATATGATGCCTTTAGTTGATGAAAATAAATCGCTTGTTTCGCGAGGTCTGCAATTTATGAATGAAGAAAAATATCTTCAATTAGAACTTTTAATTGGTGAAAATCAAAAATATAATACAACAACTTTAGGTTTTAATATTGCACCTAAAATCAATTCCTTTGGAAGACTACCAGAACTTGTTAATCCAAATCATTTAGTACGTTATTTTTTAAAGGATGTCGATCAAAAATTTGCAATCCAAATTTCTCAATACGCTAAAAAAATCAATAGTAAAAGACAATCTCTTACAAATGAACAATATAAAAATATTTTAGAAAATAGTCAAAAAGATGAATTTTTATATAGCTATAATCAAGAAGTTCATGAAGGAATTGTAGGCTTAATTGCTGGTAAGTATACTCATGAATTTCAAAAGCCAAGTTTTGTTATGAAATATGATGAAAAAAATGAAGTGTATCGAGGAAGTGCCAGAAGTATTGAAAGTATTCCTTTAAATCAAATCTTTGATGATTTAAAAGATTATTTTGTACAATATGGTGGACATGCTTTAGCGGGCGGTTTTCAAGTAGCAAAAGATGAAGTGTTAACTTTAAAAGAAGCATTGCATACCTACTTAACAACACATACTTTTTCTAATGAAAAAGTTCTTGAAGGAATTCAAATTGAATTAAATGAGCTTACTTTACCAGCTGTTAAAGAATTAGAATTGTTAGAGCCGTATGGTCAATATAATGAAGAAATGAAATTTGTTTTAAAAGATATTACGAATTTTACCAGTCGTGTATTATCTGATGGGAAACATTTACGTTTCGATATTCCTTTAAATAAAGGGAATTTACAAGCACTTTATTTTAATTGTTCGAAAGAAATTGAGCAATTACAACAAAAAAAGACAATTTCTTTAATAGGAACTTTAAAAATTAATAAATATTTAAATACAGAATCAATAAATATGATTATAGAGGATATGAAATAGTTTCCTTGATAATAAAAGTTTGTTATAATAGAAATAGGAGGAGTACATAAAATGGACTTTAAAAAATATATTGAAGATATTAAAGATTTTCCTGAAGAAGGAATTATCTTTAGAGATGTAACACCTTTATTAAAAGATAAAGAAGCTTATAAAGAATCAATTGATACATTCGCTAAATGGATCGATGGACTTGGAGTTCAAGTAGATGTTGTTGCTGGTCCTGAAGCAAGAGGCTTTTTATTTGGATGTCCTGTTGCTTACAAAGTAAATGCAGGGTTTGTACCTGTTAGAAAACCAGGAAAATTACCAAGAGAAACAGTTTCAGCAAGTTATGATTTAGAATATGGAAAAAATGAAGTTCATATTCATGCTGATAGTATCAAACCTGGTGAAAATGTTGTTATTATTGATGATTTACTTGCTACAGGTGGAACAGTTGAAGCAACTATTCAACTTGTTGAACAACTTGGTGGTAAAGTTGTAGGAATTGCCTTTTTAATTGAACTTGAAGCTCTAAAAGGTAGAGAAAAATTAAAAGACTATAATGTCTATTCAGTATTAACTTATTAAATAAAAGAGAGGAAACTCTCTTTTATCATATGAGGGGGTCATAATATGAAAGAGTTTAAAAAAGCTGGAGATAAAGTCACTATAGAAGATGTCTATGAATCATGTAGACGCTATATTACCAATGAAGATGATATGAAGCTTATTAAAAAAGCTTATGATTATATCTTGGTTAAACACGAAGGACAAAAACGTAAAAGTGGAGAACCTTATACAATTCATTTGATTTGGGTTGCTTATATTTTATCAACATTACAAACAGGACCACTTACCATTACAGCGGGTCTTTTACACGATGTCATGGAAGATTGTGATGTATCACGTGAAGAAATGGTGAAAGAATTTGGAGAAGAAGTAACGACCCTTGTTGAAGGTGTTACGAAGATTTCTAAAATGCCATTTAAAGATGAAGCAGATGTATATGCTGAAAATCATCGTAAAATCTATATTGCGATGGCTAAAGATATACGTGTTATCTTGATCAAATTTGCCGATCGTTTACACAATATGCGTACATTACAATTCATGCCCCCAGAAAAACAAAAACGTATTTCTCGAGAAACTTTAGAAGTCTATACACCGATTGCTCATCGTTTAGGGTTGAGCGATATTAAAACAGAATTGGAAGATCTTTCTTTATCTTATTTAGATCCAATTGCTTATCATGATATTGCGCGACTTCTTCAAACAAAACAAGATGAGCGAAAAGAATCTGTGGCGAAGATGATGGAAGAAGTTGAAAACTTATTAAAGGAAAATCATTATCAATATCGTATTTTAGGTCGTGCGAAATCTATCTATAGTATTTATAAGAAGATGTTTAAAAAACATAAACGTTTTGATGAACTTTATGATCTTTATGCACTCCGTATTATTTTACAAAATAAACTTGATTGTTATAGTGTTTTAGGATTGATTCATGATCATTATCGTCCAATTCCAGGACGTTTTAAAGATTATATTGCTATGCCTAAACCAAATATGTATCAATCGCTTCATACTTCTGTTATTGGCGAAGATGGTAATACTTTTGAAATCCAAATTCGTACTGAAGAAATGGATGAGCTTGCTGAACTTGGGGTTGCTGCTCATTGGCGTTATAAAGAAGGCAAAGGTTATTCTGCCAAAGCAGAACAAAAAGAAATTGGAGAAAAACTTCAATGGTTACGAGAATTTATTTCTTTGTCAGATGATATCAAAGATGGCGATGCCAAAGAATATTATGACTCCATTTCTCGTGATATTTTTGAAGCCAATGTTTATGTTTTAACGCCACAAGGAAAAATTGTTGAACTTCCTAACGGTTCAACACCAGTTGATTTTGCTTATCGTATTCATACAGAAGTAGGACATCATACAGTTGGTGCGATTGTCAATAATGTCATGGTGCCTATTGATACAAAATTAAATACAGGAGATGTTTGTGAAATCAAAACCAACAAACAATCCGCTGGACCAAGTGAAGATTGGTTGAAATTTGTAAGAACCGCAGGAGCTCGTAATAAAATTCGTACTTTCCTCGCTAAAAAAGAAGCTGAAACTAAGAAAGATACGATTGAAGATGGTAAGAAAATCTTAAAAGATGAAATCAAAAAACGTGGACTTGATGAAAAGAAATTCTTGGATCCAGAAACTTATAAAACATATTTAGGTGCTTTTGGAGCAAGAAGTTTAGATGATATTTTCTATTTTATTGGAAAGAAAAATCTTTCAGTAGCAACACTTTTAGAAAAAGTAAATCCAAAGAAAACAGGTTTCTTTGATAACTTATCTAAAATCTTACAAAGAAATAATGAACAAAGAGAAAAATTAGAAAAAACGACATCTAATAATGGAGTTGTTGTTAAAGGTGTTTCAGGATTAAAGATTCAGCTTTCTAAATGTTGTAATCCAATTCCTGGAGATCAAATTACTGGTTATGTTTCTCAAGGACAAGGAATCAAAGTTCATCGTGTGGATTGTCCAAATATTAAACAAAAAGAAATTCAAAGCCGTTTAATTGATGTTTATTGGGATTTTGCATCACTTTCTAATTTGAAATTTGATGCTGATTTACAAATTGATGGCTTAGATCGTACAAATTTATTAAATGATATTATTACGGTTTTAGGACAAATGAAAATCAATATTTTAAATATTCATGCGGATGCATCAGATGATGGTAGAGCTTTAATTAAATTAAAGATTGGTGTTGATGATGCTGAACACTTAAATCGTGCAATTGCTAATCTAGAACGTATTCAAGGAATCTATGAAATTAAAAGAGTTATTCATTAGAATTATAGTTTGAAACTATAATTCTTTTTTTGAAGAAAAACTACGAAAGACGAAAAAAAATTAAGAATCCGTAATACAATAAACAAGTTGTTGATGGTTTTAAACAAGAAATAAAAGAAGAAACAAAGAGTACATTTTCTAAAGAAAATGGTAAGAAATTTAAAAAATATTTCTTTTGGTTTATACTGTTACTGTTTTATTGATGACATTATTACTAAAATAGTTATTTGCTTTCTTTGTTTTAGGGTTGCTTATTTTTGTAGAAACCCTTTATTATTTATCAATTATCTATTTATACATTAAAAAAATCTATCTAAGCGATAGATTTTTTTATAATAAATGAATATTATTCTTTTCACATTCATCAATCATTTCTTGTGGCCAAATACTTGCTTGAACTTCACCGATATGAGCACGGTTTAAAAGTAACATACAAAGTCTTGATTGACCAATACCGCCACCAATTGTGTAAGGTAATTCTTTATTGATGATAGCTCGATGATATGGAAGATTTAAACGATCTTCACAGTTTTCTTTTTTGAGTTGTTCTACTAAAGAATCTTCATCCACACGGATACCCATTGATGAGATTTCTAAGGCACATTGTAATGGTTCGTACCAGAATAACAAGTCACCATTTAGTTTCCAATCATCATAGTCTGGTGCACGTCCATCATGTTTTTGCCCGCTTTGTAAAACATTACCGATTTGCATAACAAAGACACACCCGAATTCTTTACAAATTTTATTTTCTCTTTCTTTAGCTGCTAAATCAGGATATTGATTTTCTAATTCTTGTGCAGTAATGAAATGGACACGATCTGGTAAACGATTAACAACATGAGGGTATTTATACCAAACTTCATGTTCCATATGTTTAATGACTTTAAAAATCTTTTTAACATGATTTTTTAATGTTGTAATATTGCGATCTTCTTTTTCGATGACACGTTCCCAATCCCATTGATCAACATAGTAAGAATGTAGGTTATCAACTTCTTCATCTTTTCTAATAGCGTTCATATTTGTATAAAGTCCTTCACGAACACCAAAACCATATTTTTTAAGTGCCATTCTTTTCCATTTAGCAAGAGAATGAACGACTTCGATATCATCATTTTCAAAACAATTAATTTGAAAAGAAACAGGTTTTTCAACACCGTTTAAGTTGTCATTTAAACCACTGCTTTTTTGCACAAAAAGAGGTGCTGAAATTCTTTCTAACATTAAAGCTCTTCCAAATTCTTTTTGAAATGTATCTCTTATGTATTTAATTGCTTCTTGTGTTTGTCTTAAAGATAACACAGGATCATAGTTTTCTGGAATAATGAGATTCATTTTAATTTTCCCCCTTAATAATATGTTCTATTTTATCATTTATCTAGATATATGAAAGATAATAATAAAAAATTATTATAGCTATAAAAGCGTTTCAAATGTATTCATTTGTTGTCAATTGCCTTTCTTTTCTGTATAATAAGAAAAAATGAAAAGTAGGTGTAAACATGAGAAATTTAGAACATGTTAAACATGTTATTATAAAAATTGGTTCGACTTCTTTGTGTAATGAAGATGGACAACTAGATAAAGAAAGAATTTTAAAACTCATCCAACAAATAGCTATTTTAAAACGTAAAGGGTTAAAAGTAACACTTGTTTCATCAGGAGCGATTTCTTCAGGAATGGGTGTTTTAAATTTAAGTGAAAAACCTAAAGAAATTTCTAAAAAACAAGCACTTGCGGCTATTGGACAAGCACATTTGATGCAAATTTATGAAGATTTATTTTCATTGTTCCATTTAAAATGTGCACAGATTTTATTAAATCATGATGATTTTGATCATCGTAAACGTTTGATGAATTTAAGCTATGCTTTATCTTCTATTTTAGATTATGATGTGATTCCTATTATTAATGAAAATGATACATTAGCGGTAGATGAAATCAAAGTAGGAGATAATGATACATTATCTGCCTTACTATTACCTATTGTGGATGCACAATTACTTGTTTTAGTTTCAGATATTGATGGACTTTATAATGATAATCCTCATACCAATTCCAATGCAAAATTATTAAGTGATATTGAACTTGTGGATGATAAAATTATGAACTTTGCGAAAGATTCAAGTAGTCAATTTGGTACAGGTGGGATGGTGACAAAATTACGTGCTGCAAAAATCGTTAATGATTATGGAGGAGATATGGCCATCGTTAATGGCAATAATGAAACAGCTCTTATTGATTTATTAGAAGGAAAACAAATTGGCACATATTTTAGTGGAAAAGCGGGTCGTACTTTAAGTGCTAGAGATCATTGGATCATGTATCGTAGTTCTCCTAAGGGAAAAGTCATTGTTGATGATGGTGCATGTGAGGCTTTAAAAACACATACAAGTTTACTACCTAAAGGAATCAAAGAAGTTGAAGGTTCATTTATGCAAGGTAGTGTCATTGATGTTCTTTCTTTTAAAGGACACTTAATAGCAAGAGGTATTACGAATTATTCAAGTGATGAGTTAAAATTGATTAAAGATCATCATAGTAATGAAATAGAAAGTATTTTACATTATAAAGATTATGATGAAGTGATTCATGCGGATAATCTAGTCATTAATAAGGGGTGAAATTATGATTAGGGAACAACTTAAAGAAGCTAAAAAAGCATGTCGTTTTATGCAAAATGTTAAACCAGAAGTAAAAAATAAAGCTTTAAAAAATATTTCTGAGGCATTAATTCAAAAAAGTGAATTGATTATTCAAGAAAATCAAAAAGATATTGCAGAAGCTAAAAATAATGGTATTAAAGAATCAATGGTTGATCGTTTATTATTAAATAAAGAACGTATTGAATCGATGGCAAAAGATATTTTAAAAGTAATTGATTTACAAGATCCTATTGGAACTCTTGTAAGAGAAATTAAAAGACCCAATGGTTTAGTGATTCAACAAATAAAAATTCCTTTAGGAGTGATTGGGGTAATTTATGAATCAAGACCTAATGTAACAGTAGATATTGCCAGTTTATGTATTAAAACAAACAATGTTTGTGTTTTAAAAGGTGGTAAAGAAGCCATTCATTCAAATCGCATCTTAGTTCAAATTATAAATGAGGCTATTCAAGATGTTTTACCAGCACATACGGTTACTCTTATTGAAACAAAAAAACGTGAAGAAACTTTAGATTTAATTCAAGCCCATGATTATGTAGATGTCATTATTCCTCGTGGAAGTGCAGGGCTTATTCAATATGTTGTTAAAAATGCAACTGTTCCAGTAATTGAAACAGGAGCAGGAATTTGTCATCTTTATGTTGATCAAGAAGCCAATCTTGATATGGCTTTAGAAATTGCAAAAAATGCAAAGATCCAAAGACCATCTGTATGTAATGCAATTGAAACGATTCTTGTTCATCAAAAAGTAGCACCAGAATTCTTACCAAAACTTCAAGAAATATTTAAAAATGTACAAATCTATGGTGATGAAAAAGCAAGAAAAATCATAGATTGTCTAGAAGCTACTGAAAAAAATTATGCTACAGAATATGATGATTATATTTGTAATATAAAAGTTGTAGATGATATTGAAGAAGCGATTGAACATATTTATAACTATTCAACAAAACATTCAGAATCGATTATTACCGAAAATAAAGAAACAGCAAAATATTTCATGGAGTCTTTAGATTCGGCTTGTGTTTATCATAATGCTTCTACACGTTTTAGTGATGGGGGACAGTTTGGTTTTGGGGCAGAAGTTGGTATTTCTACACAAAAACTTCATGCTAGAGGCCCACTTGGTTTACAGGAAATTACTTCTACAAAATATATGATTTATGGAAATGGTCAAGTAAGGAGCTAAGCTCCTTCTTTTTTTATAGAAAATTAATTAGTGTACTAATTATATTGACATTAGTTAGTGCACTAATTATAATATTTAGTATACTAACTAATAAAAGGAGGCATCTTATGGATCCATTGGAATTTGAGGATATTAAAGAGATCTTTCTACAATTTAAATCTCTCCATAAAAATATTCATGAGTTCACAAGTAAAAAAAGTAATATACAAAGCTTATCAGCTGATCAATGTTATTTGTTAGGTCTGATTGATCATTTTGGCCATCCTAATCAAAAAATTCTTGCAGAACGTTTAAAAATTACACCAGCTACATTATCAGTAAGATTACAACGTTTAGAAAAGGCGGGTTTTATTGAAAAAATTGTAAGTAAGCAAGATAAAAGAAATATTACTTTGCATATTACAGAAAAAGGAAATAAAGAAATTGAAAGTTGTAAAGATGGTATTAAAATGTTTACAACACGTTTGTTTGATGGAATAAATAAAGAAGATTTAGATAGAATGAAAACGTATTGTCAAATCTTTGAAAAGAATATTCGTTTAATGAAGGAGGAGTTAGATGTTCAAGATTAAAGGATATTTAAAGAAATTCTGGTATTTAATTCTTGCTTGTATTTGTTTATTGTTTGTACAAGCACAAACAGAATTAACTTTACCAGATTATATGAGTGATATTGTTTCAGTGGGAATTCAAGCAGGGGGATTTGCTTCACCTGTTTCAGATGTTTTAACGGAAGAAACTTATCAACATTTATTATTGTTTGTTGATCAAAAGGATCAAAAAACAGTAAAAAAAGATTATAAAAAAGTTAGTAAAGTCGATCAAGATATCATTGATACATTTCCTAAGGCTAAAGGAAAAACAGTTTATCAATTGAAAGATTTATCAAGTGATGAAGAAAGTGAATTAGAAGATATTTTAATGAAACCGATGTTAATTATTACTTCGCTTGATAGTATGGATACTTCTAGTAAAGAGTATCAAGAAAAATTTGGACAATTACCTCCAAATATGAGTGTTTATGATGCGATTTCTTTTATGGATGAAAGTCAAAAATCAAAGATGTTTGAAGACATGGATACAAGAATAGATACAATGGGTGAAAGTACTTTAAAAATTGCAGCCGGTAATGGTGTTAAAGCTGAATATAAAAAATTAGGTGCTGACGTTGACAAAGTACAAACCGATTATATTTTTAAAACAGGTTTAAAGATGTTAGGAATTGCTTTACTTGGAACAGTGGCTGCAATTTCAGTTGCTTTCTTTGCGACAAAAGTTGGTGCTGGTGTAGCGCGAGCTTTAAGAAAAGATGTTTTTGAAAAAGTAGAAAGCTTTTCTAATGAAGAATTTAATCATTTTTCAACAGCGTCACTTATTACACGTACAACAAATGATATTACTCAAGTACAAATGGTGACAATGATGCTTTTACGTATTGTATGTTTTGCACCAATTATTGGTATTGGGGCTTTAATTAAAGTTTTAAAAGAATCACCATCAATGACATGGATCATTGCAGTTGTTATTCTTGTTATTTTTGGTGTGATGGCGGTTGCGTTTGCAGTTGTTATGCCAAAATTCAAAATTATTCAAAATTTAATTGACTGTTTAAATCTCACAATGCGTGAAAATTTATCAGGAATGCTTGTTATTCGTGCTTTTGGTAATGAAAAACATAGTGAAGATCGTTTTGATAAAGCCAATAAAGATGTTACAAATTTAAACTTATTTGTTAATAGATCAATGGCTTCTATTATGCCAATTATGATGTTTATCTTTAATGTCGTTACTTTAGTAATTGTCTATTATGGTTCTAAACAAATCGATTTAGGTAATTTAGCAATTGGACAAATGATGGCCTTTATGCAATATGCAATGCAAATTATTATGGCCTTTTTAATGATTGCAATGATTGCTATTATGTTACCTCGAGCTAGTGTTGCTGCTAATCGTGTTTATGAAATCATTGAAACTAAGCCAACGATTCAAGATCCAACAAATCCAGTTGCTTTAGATGAAAGTAAAAAAGGACTTGTTGAATTTAATCATGTTTCATTTGCTTATCCAGGGGCAAGTGAACCGGTTTTAAAAGATATTGATTTTGTTGCTAAACCTGGACAAACAACAGCCTTTATTGGCTCTACTGGTTCAGGAAAATCAACACTTATTAATTTAGTACCTCGTTTTTATGAAGTCAGTGAAGGAAGTATTAAGGTTGCAGGGGTTGATGTTCGTGAGATGACACAACATGAATTACGTGATCGTATTGGACTTGTTCCTCAAAAAGGAAACTTATTTTCTGGAACAATTCGTTCTAATTTAAAATATGGTGCACCAGAGGCAACAGATGAAGAATTAGAAGAAGTGATTCGAGTTGCTCAAGCAAAAGAATTTATTGATCAAAAAGAAGAACGTTTTGATATGGAAATTTCACAAGGTGGAACAAACGTTTCTGGTGGTCAAAAACAAAGACTTGCGATTGCTCGTGCTATTGCAAAAAATCCAGATATTTATATTTTTGATGATAGTTTTTCAGCACTTGATTTCAAAACAGATGCTAAACTTCGTCAAGAATTAAATCAACTTGTTAAAAAGACAAAAAGTACAGTTTTATTAGTAGGACAACGTATTGCTTCTATTATGGATGCAGACCAAATCATTGTCCTTGATGAAGGAAGAATTGTTGGTAAAGGGACACATGAGGAATTAATGAAATCATGTCAGGTTTATCAAGAAATTGCCTATTCTCAATTATCTAAGGAGGAACTAAGTCATGAGTAATGAAAGAAGAAGACAAGGGCCTCGTGGACCAATGGGTCGTGGAATGAGAGGTAATGGTGAAAAAGCCAAGAATTTTAAAGGAACATTAAAGAAATTATTTGTTTATTTAAAACCTTATTATTTTAAATTAGCGGTTGTTATTATTTTTGCAGCTGGTTCAACAGTATTTACGATTATAGGACCAAAGATCCTAGCAAAAGCAACAGATAAATTATCTGAAGGAATTATGGCCAAGGTAACAAATACCGGTGGAATTGATTTTGATTATATTGGTATGATCTGTTTGATTCTTGTTGGTTTCTATCTTATCAGTGCACTTTTTAGTTTTATTCAAGGATTTGTTACATCTTCGATTTCACAAAAAGTTGCTTATGATTTAAGAAGCTCTTTATCTAAGAAGATGTCAAGAATGCCTTTAAGTTATTTTGATAAACATTCTAGTGGAGATACTTTAAGTAGGGTAACCAATGATATTGATACAATTGCACAATCACTCAATCAAAGTTTATCGCAAGTGATTACATCTTCTGTTACAGTTGTAGGAATCTTTATTATGATGCTTACCATCTCTGTAAAGATGACATTGATTGCTGTACTTGTTTTACCACTTTCCATGTTACTTATTATGTTTGTTATGAAACATTCTCAAAAGTATTTTAGCAGACAACAAAAAAGCTTAGGAGATGTTAATGGTCATATTGAAGAAATGTATGGTGCTCATGATGTTGTCAAAGCATTTAATGGGGAAGAAGATTCTGTTAAAACTTTTAATGAATATAATGATGCGCTTTATGATTCAGCATGGAAATCTCAATTTTTATCAGGTTTAATGCAACCATTAAGTAACTTTGTAGGAAACTTAGGATATGTAAGTGTTTGTTTATTAGGTGGTTTTTTAGCAGGGGGTAATACGATTACGATTGGTGATATTCAAGCCTTTATCCAATATGTACGCCAATTCAATCAGCCAATTGCCCAACTTGCTCAAACAATGAATATGTTACAAAGTACAGCTGCCGCTGCGGAACGTGTTTTTGAATTCTTAGAGGAAGAAGAATTAGAACCTGAAACAGTTAAAATTGAAACAGATGAAGTTGAAAAATTACATGGTTCAGTTACTTTCAATCAAGTAAACTTCGGTTATCTTCCAGAAAAAACAATTATTCATGATTTCAATATGCATGTTCATGCTGGACAAACAGTCGCTATTGTTGGTCCAACAGGAGCAGGAAAAACAACGATTGTTAAATTGTTGATGCGCTTTTATGAATTAAATAAAGGTTCAATTATGATCGATGGTCATGATATTAAAGATTTTTCAAGACATGATTTAAGAAGTTTGTTTGGAATGGTTTTACAAGATACATGGCTTTTTAATGGAACAATTAAGGAAAACTTGATGTATGGTAAATTAGATGCCAGTGATGAAGAAGTAAAAAATGCCTGTGAAATGGCGTATGTAGATCATTTTGTCAATACCTTAGAAGATGGTTATGATACGGTTCTTGATGAAGAAACATCAAATATTTCACAAGGACAAAAACAATTATTAACGATTGCTAGAGCGTTTCTAAAAGATCCTAAAATTCTTATTTTAGATGAAGCAACTTCCTCAGTTGATACACGTACAGAAGTGCTTATTCAAAAAGGTATGGAAAAATTAATGGAAGGACGTACAAGTTTTGTTATTGCACACCGTCTATCAACGATTCGTGATGCTAATACAATCATTGTCATGAAGGATGGCGACATTGTAGAAATTGGTAATCATGATGAATTGTTAGAAAAAGGTGGATTCTATGCCTCACTTTATCAATCACAATTTGAAGGTAGCGAAATTTAGAAGCAAAGAAATTTGCTTCTTTTTCTTTTCAAAACATGTTTATATATGGTATAGTACAAGCCGAGGGGATGATGTTATGGTGAAAAGAAAACCACAATATGTCAAAATTAAAGAATATATTATTCAAAATATTGAAGATGAAAAATATAATGAAAATGAACAAATTGAAAGTGAACATGCTTTGTGTGAACTTTTTGGTGTTACCCGAATGACAGTGCGCCAAGCTTTAACAGAGTTAATCAATGAAAACATAATCTATTCTGTTCCTAAAGTTGGCTCATTTGTTTGTAAAAAATCCAGATTTAAAAGTTTTGATGGATTAAACAGTGTTACAGAAGACTGTGCTAAGAAAAAAGAAGATTGTACAAGTCATGTTGTTTTAAATGAACTTGAAGAAGCTACAGATTTAATGAAAAAAGAAATGGCTTTAGAAGATAATAAAGTATGGCACGTTAAACGTGTAAGACTTGTAAACGGAGAGCCTTTATGTTTTGAAGATGATTACTGTAATTATGATTTAACAGGAGATATTCCTTTAGAAGTATCCAGTACATCTTTATTTAATCATTTTGAAAATGATCTCAATTTACATATTGCTTTTTCCGATCAACAAATTGATGCGGTTTTAGCGGGTGAAGAACTAGGAAAATATTTACAAGTTGATCCGGTGACACCTTTGCTTAGAGTTTTATCGATTACATGCTTACATAATGGTAAATGTATTGAATATGGGTATACTTATTATCGTGTAGACAAGTATACTTTTAACCAAGTTGCATATCGTAGAAAATAAAAGGATGTTGTCAAATCCGTTTGGTTTGTTATAATGAGAATGTTAAAAAGGAGATTTTAGATGAATTATTTATATATTGCATTAATATCAATGGTACCTTTAATTGAACTTAGAGGAGCAATTCCTGTTTCTCAAGGATTAGGATTGCCAATTATTCCATCTTATATTGTTTGTATTTTAGCAAATATGGTACCTGTACCTTTTATTTACTTATTTGCTAGAAAGGTTTTAGTATGGGGTTGTGATAAACCAGTTATTGGTAAATTTTTCACTTGGTGTTTAGACAAAGGTGAAAGAGGTGGAAAGAAACTTCAAGAGAAAGTAGGAAGAAGTACTTTTGTTGCTTTATTATTATTTGTAGGAATTCCACTTCCAGGGACAGGTGCATGGACAGGAACACTTGCAGCTAGTATTTTAGATATGGATTTTAAATCAACAACGATTGCCGTTATGCTAGGAGTTTTACTTGCTGGTGTAATTATGATGGTGGTTAGCTTTTTAGGATTTTCATTAATTTAGAAGTATCTTTATACTTCTTTTTTTGTAAGGAGGACGTGTATGAACGTAGAAATTATTAATGTTGGAACAGAATTGTTACTTGGAGAAATTGTCAATACCAATGCAACCTATTTACAAAAAATGTGTAAAGAATTAGGTTTTAATGTTTTCTTTCAAACTGTGGTGGGAGATAATCCCCAAAGATTTTTAGATTGTTTAGATATCGCTTTTAATAGAGGGTGCGATTGTGTTATTACCACAGGAGGATTAGGACCTACTGAAGATGATCTTACGAAAGAATTATCAGCAAAATATTTAGGATTAGAAATGATTTTTGATGAAGATGAAGCAAAGAAAGTCAATGATAAATGTTGCTTTGTAACACAACTTGATAAAGTTAGTGATAATAACTTTAAACAAGCTTACTTTCCTAAAAATTGTTATGTGTTAGATAATCCTATTGGAACAGCCAATGGTTGTGTGATGTCTAAAGATAAAAAAATGATTGTTAATCTTCCTGGACCTCCTAAAGAGATGACTTATGTAGTTGATCATCAACTAAAACCTTATTTAGAAAAATATCGTCAAGCGAAAATTTATACGTACGATTTAGTAACACAAGGCATTGGTGAATCAGCAGCGGCTACTTTGATTGATGATATTGTTCAAAGTCAAAAAGATATTTCTATTGCTTTGTATGCTTCTGAAGAGTATGTAAGGGTAAGACTAGGGGTTAAAGCAAAACATCAAAGTGAAGCCGATGAATTTGTTAAACAAACAAAGAAAATGATTGAAGAAAAATTAAAGGGTTATCTTGTAGAAAATCCTAATTTGTTTGAAGAAGTGATGAAAAAGGTCAATGGCTTTACGATTTTAAATGAATGTGATTTTTTATTAAGTGATTATTTTGTTAATAATGGAGGGCCAGTCTTTATTCATTTAACTTTGAAGGAACATCCATTAGGTGAAATTGTTCATGTGTTATTAAAATATAAAGAAAAAGAAATATCTTTCGATATTCCTTTACTTGTCAAAGCGAGTCTTTCTTTACCTAAATTAGAATCTAAATTGATTTATCAAATTGATCAATTAATTCGATAAACTTTAAAGTTGCTTGTGATAAGCTTCTTCTTTTAAGATAAGCATAGCCAATGCTTCTTGAAGGAAGGGGCTTTTTTAATTGTATTTCATAAACTTTATTTTTATCTAAAAAATCATGGGAGAATTCTTTAACAACACACGCATTTCCTAAATTGGCATGAGTAAATTCTAAGAGTAAGTGATGGGCTCCTAATTCCATTTCAGGATTTAATAAAATTCCATGTTTAGCAAAGTATTTATCAATATAATTTCTTGAATTACTTGATTTTTCTAAAAGAATAAGATTCTTTTTCGCAATTTCTTGATAGCTGTAAAGATGATCATTTTTTTCTTTAGAGATAAAGATATCATGAATTGTTAAACATTCTTTCATCGCTAGACTTTCATCATCAAAAGGAAGATTGATAAAGGCAAGATCAATTGTTCCATTTTTTAAATGTTCAACTGTTTCAATAGAAGTTCCATTGACAACATTGATTTTGATTGTTGGATAAAGATGATGAAATTGTTTTAATAAATCAATTAAGTAATTTTCACAAATTGAATCACCAGCACCAATATTTAACTGTCCTGAAAGTAATTCGTTATAATGAGAAAGTTCATTTTCAACGCTGGTAATTAAAGCAAGAGCTTCAGTAATGTTTTTATGAAGGAGCATACCTTCTTTAGTAAGAGTAACGCCTTTGTTTAAACGAATGAAGAGTTGGGTATTGAGTTCTTTTTCTAAAGCATGGATTGTTTGAGAAACAGCGGATTGTGAAATGAATAAATTCTTTGCTGCTTTTGAAAAAGAAAGGGTAGATGCTGCTTCGTTAAATATCTTATATTGTTCTAGTTTTATCATATTAGTACTCCTTATATCAAATATATTATATATTAATTTTACTTATATTAAAATATAGCATATAATAAAAATGTATGAAAAAGCCAATGATAGAAAGGTGGAAATGAATTATGGCTGGTGTAGTTGTTGTAGGAAGTATGTGGGGAGATGAAGGTAAAGGAAAAATTACCGATTATCTTGCACAAAAAGCAGATGTTGTATGTCGTTATGCTGGAGGGAACAATGCAGGTCATACCATTGTTTATGGTGGTAAGAAATTTGCTTTAAAATTAATACCATCAGGTATTTTCTCTGGGCATGAAGTAATCATGGGAAATGGGATGGTTGTTAATCCTAAAGCATTTTTAGAAGAAGTGAAATATTTAAATGATGGTGGTATTGATACAAGCAAAATTAGAATTTCAGATCGTTGTCATGTGATTTTACCTTATCATCTTGAAATTGATGAATTACAAGAAAAGAGAAAAGGTGATAAAAGTATTGGAACTACAAAAAGAGGTATTGGACCTGCTTATGTAGACAAATATAGTCGTATTGGTATTCGTATGGGAGAATTCGTTGATGAAGAATTATTCTTAGAAAGATTAAAAGAAACTTTCCCAATGAAAGTTGCAGAATATCCTGAATTAAAAGACATGTTTACTGTAGAAGGAATTTTTGAAGAATACAAAGAATACGCTAAAATTATTAAACCTTTAGTTTGTGATACAGGTATGTTATTAGATCAATATTTAAGAGAAGATAAAAAAGTCTTATTTGAAGGAGCTCAAGGAGCTATGTTAGATATTGATTATGGTACTTATCCATTTGTTACATCATCACATCCAGGAGCTAATGGGGTATCTGAAGGGGCTGGTATTGGACCTTTATATATCAAAGAAGCAATTGGAATTATTAAAGCTTATACAACTCGTGTTGGATCAGGACCATTCCCAACTGAATTAAATGATGCAACAGGTGATTTAATTAGAGAAAGAGGACATGAATATGGTACTGTAACTGAACGTCCAAGAAGAACTGGTTGGTTTGATGCAGTAGTTGTTAATCAATCAAGAAGAATGTCTTCTTTAACAGGTATTTCATTAATGTTATTAGATGTTATGAGTGGATTTGATACAATTAAAATCTGTAAAGCTTATAAATTAGATGGTAAAGAAATTTATGGTTTACCTGCAACTGTTAAAGATATTGAAAGATGTGAACCTGTTTATGAAGAATTACCAGGATGGAAAGAAGATATTACACATGTAAAATCTTTTGAAGAATTACCAGTAAATTGTCAAAATTATATTCATAAAATCGAAGAACTTGTTCATTGTCCAGTAAGAATGTTCAGTGTTGGACCAGATAGAGAACAAACAGTTGTTTTAAAAGATATTAAATTTTAATAAAGGAGGTCTTTCATGAAAAGAGAATTAGTCATTGTCATGGATTTCGGTGGGCAATATAATCAATTAGTTGCTCGTCGTGTTCGTGAATGCAATGTTTATTGTGAAATCTATTCTTATAAAACACCTTTAGAAAAAATTAAAGAAATGAATCCTAAAGGAATCATTTTAACAGGTGGACCAAATAGTTGTTATTTAGAAGATTCACCAACTTATTCTAAAGAATTATTTGAATTAGGTATTCCTGTATTAGGTTTATGTTATGGTGCTCAATTAATGCAACATGTTTTAGGTGGAAAAGTTGAAAGAGCAGATGTAAGAGAATATGGTAAATCAATTTTATTAGTTGATCAACCACAATCTAAAATTTTAAAAGGTGTTCCTGAAACATCTACAGTTTGGATGTCACATTTTGATTATATTTCAAAAATTGCACCTGGTTTTGAAATTACAACACATACAAAAGATTGTCCAGTAGCATCTTGTGAAGATAAAGAAAAAGATTTATATGCGATTCAGTTCCATCCAGAAGTTTTACATAGTGAATATGGTAAAACAATGCTTTCTAACTTTGTTTTAGATGTATGTAACTGTGCTGGTGATTGGCGCATGGATTCTTTCGTTGAAGAACAAATCAAAGCGATCAAAGAAAAAGTTGGTAATGGTAAAGTGTTATGTGCTTTATCAGGTGGTGTTGACTCATCTGTTGCAGCTGTTTTACTTTCTAAAGCCATTGGTAATCAATTAACTTGTGTCTTTGTAGATCATGGTTTACTTCGTAAAAACGAAGGGGATGAAGTAGAAGCTGTCTTTGGACCTGATGGAAATTATGAATTAAATTTCATTAGAGTAAATGCACAAGAAAGATATTATGAAAAGTTAAAAGGTGTTACTGAACCAGAAGCTAAACGTAAAATCATTGGTGAAGAATTTATTCGTGTTTTTGAAGAAGAAGCAAAGAAAATTGGAGCAGTTGATTTCTTAGTACAAGGAACAATTTATCCAGATGTTGTTGAAAGTGGTCTTGGTGGAGAATCTGCGGTTATCAAATCACATCATAATGTTGGGGGATTACCAGATCATGTTGATTTTAAAGAAATTATTGAACCATTACGTGATTTATTCAAAGATGAAGTACGTAAAGTTGGTTTAGAATTAGGAATTCCTGAATACTTAGTATTTAGACAACCATTCCCAGGACCAGGTCTTGGTATTCGTATCATTGGTGAAGTCAATGCTGAAAAAGTAAAAATCGTGCAAGATGCAGATGCAATCTATAGAGAAGAAATTGCTAATGCAGGATTAGACCGTTCAATCGGTCAATACTTTGCTGCTCTTACAAACATGCGTTCTGTAGGAGTTATGGGTGATGAGAGAACTTATGATTATGCAATCGCTTTACGTGCGGTTAATACTATCGATTTCATGACAGCAGAAGCTGCAGAAATTCCTTATGAAGTATTAAATAAAGTTATGTCACGTATTATAAACGAAGTTCGTGGGGTAAACAGAGTAATGTATGATATTACAAGTAAACCTCCAGGAACAATTGAGTTCGAATAATTGAAGTGAGATAGTTGGGGTTGTTATTGAAACAATCCCACTATTTTATATTCACTAAAAAGAAAAAATTCTATGAGTATTACAATTACACAAATCGCAAAACGTGCAGGTGTTTCTAGAGGAACCGTTGATCGTGTTATTCATCAACGAGGACGCGTTGCTCCCAAAGTAGAAAAGAGAATACGTGATATTATGGATGAAAATGATTATCATCCAAATATGTTAGGAAGAGCTTTAGCTGATTCTAAAACACCACTTACAATAGGAATGATTATGATTGAAAAAGGAAATCCATTTTTTCAATTGATTCATTCAGGAATGAAAGAAGCAATCTCTCAATTTAGAGATTATCCAATTTCAGTTGATTTTAGACATATTAATGGTGTAGACGAAGAAGAATATTTAAAGGTACTTGATGAATTAGAAAGCAAAGTAAATGCTTTAATTATAGCGGGATTACAAACAAAACGTATTGTAGAAAAAGTAAATCAAATTGCAAAAAAATTCCTGTTATGACTTTAAATATTGATTTAGAAGATTCTTATAGAATAGGTTTTATTGGAATTGATGATTATAAAGCAGGAACTTGTCTTGCAGGACTTGCGCATAATCTAACAAGGTCAGGAGAAAATATTTTAATTCTTTCTGGTTCAAAAACAATTCATTCACAATCACAAAGAGTCAATGGATTTCTTGATACAATGAAACAATATCCAGAAATTCTATTAAGTAATGTAATTTATACAGAAGATAAGCTTGAAATATCAAATAAGCTTTTAAAAGAAATTCTTTCAAAGAAATACTATAAGACAATTGTCATGGTAGATTCATGGCTTGCAAATGCGGGAGAAGTTGTAGCACAAACAGGTTATAATGATATCAATATTTTAGGATTTGACTTAATGCCACAAAATAAAGAAGCATTGAAACAGGGAAAAGTTACTTATATCATTGATCAAAGTGCTTATATGCAAAGCTATGAATGTGTACATAAAGTATGCGAACATTTGATTTATGGAACAGAACTTCCAAAAGGAAAAAACTATCTTCCTATTCATATTTATAATAAATATAATCTAGACTGATTCTTTAGGTTTTACAAAAGATGAAATTGGATTTTTATTTTTAAGAATTATTTGGACTTTTGACTTTATTAATTAGTAATTTTATTTTAAAAGTTTATAATGAGAAACATCATATTAAGTAAGTAATCTGAAAAAGATTGCTTATTTTTTTAATATCAACAAAAATCTATTTTTTGAACACAGTAGTTGTTTATGAGAAATTTTTTTGCAGTTATTGAAAATAATTATAGTTATTTTTAATAATATGTTATATATATTACTATATTGTGAATTTAATTTGTCTGTTATAGAGTATCATGTTATTAATGAAAAAATGCATTTTTTATATAAATCATAAAAAATTATTTACATTATGCATGGTCTATAAATACAATTATTAAATAACGCAATATTAATGATGAAAAGAATATCATAAAATTCGTGGGGGGGGGGAGAGAATAGATGGTATTATTGGTACAAGAAATGAAAGATTTACAAAGAAAATTCCATTTAAAACTGTTAAGTGAACAAAAAGGATTGGATAATGAAATAAAAGGTATTAAAATCATAGAAGTTGAAAATATGGAAAAGTACATAGAAGGAGGAGAAATACTTCTTACAAGTTTTTTCATATATGAAAGTTGTACAATTTCTCAGTATGAAACACATATACAAAATTTGATAGATAAAGGTGTATCTGGATTTATTATAAAAAATAGTGGAAACATAAAAAATTTTAATATCAAACTAGATATACTTAAAAGATTATGTATTGAAAATGAGGTTGCCCTGTTTGAATTACTTCGACAAAATTATTATTGGGATATTATTAGATATATATTAGATAATGTTTTTGATCAAGAAATGGCATTATTAAAGTATCACAAAGTTACAAATGATAACCTTAAAGAATATATTTTCCATAAGGAGGCAACACCTAAAAATATTATAGAGCTTCTTTATACAATAATTGATAATCCAATTTCAATGTATTATGAAAATTTGAGTTGTCTTGCTACAACATATGAAGAAAAAAGTAGTTTTGATTTATTAGATAACATTAAAGAATATAGTCCAGAGATAAGATTGAGGTATAATTATTTAAAACAAGATGCTGGAAAATATAATCAATATATTATACCTATTACTTTTATAGGAAATATACCTATTAAAATTGTGATTGATGAAAAAAATAGAAAGTTAACAAATTTTGATTTTGTTGCGATTGAAAATGCGATTGATGCATTAAGGTATTCATTCACATTTGACTTTGCAAAAAACGAAATCCATAAAAAGTATCATCGAGATATTTTCTTTAATTTAGTAAATAGTCAGTTAAATTATGATGATACTACTGAAGCAGCCAATATGTTAAATCTTAAAGAGGATGCTTATTATCGAGTTGTATCATTTCATTCTATTCCAGAAGATCAAAAGGAAAAGTATTCTTTGGAACAATTAGATGAAGTTGACATTATTGCTGATCAAATATCAATGTTTTATCCTAAAGATCACATCTATAAAAATGTATCTCAAATTGTTATGTTACAAAAAATGGATTCTGATAATGAGGATGATGATAGTATAAGACGTTTAAATGAACTGATAGATATTGTAAAAAAAAGTATCAGCAAAAGAGACCAAAACACAAATTTTAATATTGGTGTAGGAGAAGTTGTTAAGGGATACAGAAACTTAAAAAGTTCATATAAGCAATCTAGAGTTGCTATGAAGTTTATGAAAATTGCAAAAAAAATTACTGGAGATATTAATAAATCAATAGTCTATTATTCTAAATTAGGAATATTTCAATCATTTATTGAGTTGGATGATGTGAATAAATTAAAAAAATATGTACCATCATCTATTATAAAATTAGATGAACATGATAGAAAACATAATACAGTATTATTAGCTACCTTGAGTTCATACATAAAAAATAATTTAAGTTTGAAAAAACATCTGTAGATTTATCAATCAATTATCGTTCAGCTTCATATCGTATTCAAAAAATAAAAGAAATTTCTAATATTAATTTTGATGATAGTATAGAATTACTTTCAATAAGAAATGGATTAATAATTTTTGATATTATTAAGGTTTATTAGATTATTACGTAAAAGACGGTTATTACTATTAAAAACTGTCTTTTTTTATTGGAATGCTATTTTAATATACACTTTTTTTACAAAAAAAGTATTATTGATTTTCCTATTTGTTGCATTATAAAAATCATTATTAAAATTTAAAATAAAATTATATATGTCTTTTTGACTATCTTTTTATATCTTCTTAAATGTCCGCAAAG